>Ga0208297_1000125_pt1 | contig 198197 bp, 140 predicted proteins | sample LMS_cellobiose_e_FD_187367 | JGI IMG/M metagenome (GOLD analysis project Ga0208297, IMG submission 187367) | Rumen-fistulated moose microbial communities from Alaska, USA - LMS_cellobiose_enrichment (SPAdes) (version 2) | ecosystem: Host-associated > Mammals > Digestive system > Stomach >... | reverse complement strand
ATTTTCATTTTTGGTATTTTGGTATATCATAAGTTTAGCACCTTTCTTTGTATGTTAATGTTTGTGGTGAACTTATTATACCAAAGATTTGGTGCTTTTTTAATGTCAATGCACCGATTTATTAAGTTGTATTCCTTGAGAAATCAAGTGTTTTCACCAGCTTCGCTGGTGGGAAAGTTGAGTAAAGTATAGTTAATGGATTATGGAATTAATTATCATAAATAAAGTACTTTTATTTGTGATTCTAGAATTAACTGCTTTCAATAATATACTGTTCTTGGGATCTCCGGCTTAGATACAATTATGTATCCAGCCGGAGTTTTTTGTCTTTTTTTTGCTATAACTTGTCTTTAATTTCATAGAAACTCTTTTTCATATCTGATATTATCAAGGGTATATATTAACCTAAAGGAGGCAGTATGAATATTCAAAATCCTATCATAAGAGGTTTTTATCCAGATCCAAGTGTCTGCCATGCAAACGGAAAGTATTACCTGGTATGCAGCTCTATGCAATATTTCCCCGGAGTTCCTTTGTTTGAAAGCAGTGATCTGGTTAACTGGAAGCAAATCGGACATTGCCTGACCAGAAAAAGCCAGATTGCCCTTGAAAAAGTAGGTAGTTCCGGAGGAGTTTTTGCACCTACCATCCGGTTTCATGAAGGAAGATTCTATATGACAACCACCAACGATACCACCCACCAGAATTTTTATGTCTGGACAAAGGATATCTATAAGGAATGGTCAGAACCGGTCTTTGTAGATCAGGAGGGAATAGATCCCTCCCTGTATTTTGAAAATGATCATGCTTATTTCATGAGTAACGGCTCAGATGATAAAGGAATTGGTAGTATTATACAATGTGAAATTAATATATTAACAGGGGAAAAGCTCACACCCAGCAGGGAACCGGAGGACGGTATTTAGAAGGGCCTCACCTATATAAAATTGAGGAGGATTATTATCTGGTTGCAGCTGAGGGAGGTACGGAATATGGTCATATGGTAACCTATGCAAGAGGGAAATCCCCCTATGGTCCATTCGTTTCTTATGCCCTGAACCCTGTTCTGACAAATCGGAATCTTGGCGGATACGAAATTCAGGGAGTCGGCCACGGAGATCTTATAAAAGCTCCTGACGGAAGTTACTGGATGTTACATTTAGGTTTCAGACAGACAGGAAAGTGGACTACATTCCATCATTTGGGCAGAGAAGTATTTTTAACACCGGTTGAATTTCAGGAGGATGGCTGGTTTACAGCCGGAGATAAGGGAATAACAAGAGAACAAGTGGATGTCCCATCCCTGTTATCTCCTCAGCAGAAAAAAGCGGAATATACTTTTGAAAACACAGATTGGAACATAGATTGGTGTTATTTGAGGCATCCATACGACAATAAATATATATTCTTTCAGAATAAGTTAATCTTATTTGGAACAGGTCAGTCCCTTAATGATGTTGATTCCCCAACTTTCCTTGGACTGCGGCAGAAAGAGTTTAAAGCCAGGATTACTTGTAAAGTAACAATCAATTTTGGAGAAGCCGGTATAACAATCTATATGGATGAAAATCACCACTATGATATAGCCCTAATAAAAACAGATGAAAGTTATCAGGTAATTGAGCGTCTCTGTATTGGCAATATTAAATCAGTAGAGGCAGTTTATGACTTAGGCTCAATAACCACTGCCAGGCTTGTTATTGATTCTGACAGTCAGCAGTATAATTTTTCTGTAGTTACAACAGATGGAGTATATAAGTTAGGTTATGGCTTAACCCGTTATTTGTCTTCAGAAGTTGCAGGAGGTTTTACAGGAGTAATGATTGGGTTGTATGCTTTTAGTGATTCTATCCCTAATAAAGCTGAATTTACGGATTTTAGTTTTATTTACCAATAATTAAAAATAAATAAACAATTTTAATGAAAGACAATAAAATGAAAGACAATTATAGAGCATTGCAGATACTATAAAAGTGCGGGAAGTTGCCCCCCTGTCATTCCTCCAAACACCAGTTGGGATATATGGCAGTAGGTTTCTTCCTGCTTTTTATTCACTATGCAAAAAGGCCTTTTTGTTAACGTAAAAAAGAGAATTAAAATGGCCTGGATAGATGTTATATTTTATACATGACGAGTGAGTTGTGAGTTTATCTATTTTTTAATATGTAGAGTAAAAAAGTATTATAAGTTTATTAGTGATTACATTGTTAATTTCAGGTATAATAGTATTAACAATAAGTTAATGCTGTCGATACTATTAACGGCAACGCAGTAACATAATACAATATAAGACTAAAACCTAATATATTGGAGGAAATAAGCCTGTTGATTATCAAGAAATTTAATAAGCTAAATAATCATATTACCGAGGAAATAAGAGAAATTGAGAGAGTCTGTAAAGAATATGATAAATTAAATGGTGATTTATTCCTGGATACATCATTGAATTTTAATCAGGAAATAGAAGGAAATATTCTGCTTTATGAGGATAAACAATTAGTAAGTCTCATAATCATGTTTATACCAACATCCGAGGAGGCTGAGCTTTCAGCTTATACTTTGCCTGAATATAGGCAAAGGGGTTATTTTAAAAGGCTTCTTACAGAAGCAATTGAAGAAATTAAGAAATATAAAATAAGGGATTTAATATTTGTATGCGAACCGCAGTCGAAAGATGGTATTGAAGCAATTAAAAGATTAAAAGTTGAATTGGATTTTACGGAGTATTTTTTAAGACTTAAGAACTATTCAGAAAATAGAGAGTTATCAAAGAACAGGTTATTAAAGCTTTATAAAGCAGAACCGGTAGATAAAGAGAACCTCATCAGTTTAAGCCAGGACATATTTGAGGATTCATACGAAGATGCTAAAAATATTATAACCAGGTCGTTTGAAGCTGATAACAGATTGCAGTATATTGCAAAATTGGATGAGGTGCTTGTTGGTATGGGTGCTGTCAGCTTTGAAAATGAGGAAGCTTCTATAAGTGGATTAGGGATTTCGCCGCAATATCAAGGGAAAGGTTTCGGGCAGGATTTGCTTAATTTAATCCTCAGTGAATTAAAGCGGGATGGCACAGAAAATATTACAATTGAGGTGGACAGTAATAATGAAGTAGCTTTTAATCTATATAAAAAATGTGGATTTGAAGTAGTGGCCTCCTTCAACTATTATAGAAAAAGAATCTAACAGGTTATCTTATTAAAAACAGATGGGAGAATAAGATATGGGAAATACAGATATATTTAATATGATGGCAACAGACTATGATACTCCTGAAAGAATCAGAATCGCTAAAATAATTTCAGATGCTGTACGCGAAAGCCTGGACGATGCTGATAATAAGAAAGCCATAGACTTTGGATGTGGAACAGGACTTGTTGGCTTAAACCTGTTAAAGGATTTTAAATCCGTACTTTTTCTGGATTCTTCACCTAATATGATTGAGCAGATAAATCAGAAGATTAAAAAATTCAATATAACCAATGCAGATACCTTATGCTTTGATCTTGAAAAAGAAAGCATTACCAATACACGCGCGGATTATATTATTCTGGCACAGGTGTTGCTTCATATTATGGATATAGAGCCAGTTTTAGCAGGATTATATGATATGCTCAATGACGAAGGTCATATTATCATTGCTGATTTTGTTAAAAATGATGCAGTAGTCTCTGATATTGTTCATAATGGCTTTGTTCAAGAGGAGCTTATTGAGCTTATGACGAGAATAGGATTCAAAGATATCAAGTTTAAACCATTTTATACAGGAAGTAAAATCTTCATGAATCAAGATGCAACCTTATTTATTCTGGATTCACAGAAGAAGGTATGACCCGATTTATAAAAATGTAATTTATCGGGTTTGCTACTTTCTTTAAGAAGCATATACGGTAAGAAATCAATCAAAACTGTATTGCAAAGGACAATTGTACTAATTTTATCTTATGCTATAATAACAGTATGAGTGAGATATTAATTGGGAAGTATAAAGGTAATAAATCAGGGTTAGCTAAAGAAAATTCATCTAAAGGAGTATTATTATGTTAGGTCATTATTTAATGTTTAACAGAAACTGTGAAGAGGCGTTGAAAGCCTACGAAAAAGCTTTTGACACAAAAGCAGCTCATATACAAAAGTACGGAGATATGCCTCCTAATCCTGCCTTCCCAATTGAAGAAAATGATTTGAACCTTATTCTGCATTCACGTCTTGTAATCGAAGGCGTAGAAGTTATGTGTGCTGATAGCAGACAAACTCCTGAAGCGGGAAGCAATATGTATATCTCATTAACTACCAGTAATGATGAACTGGTAAAACGTGCGTGGGATACGTTGAAGGACGGCGGAAAAGTATCTATGGAACTCACCCCTTCCTTTTTTGCCAGACTTCATGGTAATTTACAGGACAAGTTCGGCGTTAACTGGATGTTTACGCTGGAGTAATATATTGATCAAGTAGTTTTGGCAAAGGTTATAAACTGTCAAAGGTATAGCATGGAAAGTTTTATTGCGCTCATTAATTATATAGTTTCGAACCAACAGCTTCCTTGACAAAACTGTCATCGGAAGCTGTTATGCTTTTATATGATACCTGCCAAAAAGAAATAAGTAAAAAAAGCTGTAGTAAGAAACATTAAAATAAAGTTTATAAGTTTGTTAGAACTGCAAATGAAAAATTGAAAGAAAATGCCATAAGTTTCATACAACTTGCAACCGGTAATGATGTTGGTTTGATGTATAATTCAATGATTTACCTTGAAATTTACCTTTTTATACAGATGTATTTAGTTTATAATTAGGCATAAAATGACTAAAAGAAAAATGAAATTTAAGTTGATATTGTCTGGAATATTTGTTATAAACTAATTAAAGCTACAAAATAATACATCCTCTATTAGTAGAATAATTAAAAAGGAGTTAAAAAAATGGCAATTCAATATCTTGAAAAAGAGCGAATCTTCAAGCTGGACACGAAAAATACCACATATATGTTCGGTACTACGGTTGAAGGATATGTTGGTCATATCTATTACGGAAAACGTCTGCAGCATGCAGGAGGCAGTTATCTGTTAAGAACAGAAGAAAATCCCTTTACACCCAGTGTAAGGAAGAGAGAAAAGGCTTCTTTTTTTGATTTCTTCCCTATGGAGTATCCTACCGGCGGAGTGGGAGATTACCGTGAAAGCTGCCTGAATATACGAAATGAAGAGGGACGTATGGGTTGTGAGCTTTTTTATACTTCTCATGAAATATTAAAAGGCAAGCCAGAAATGGAAGGCCTGCCAGGTTCTTTTGGCAGTGAGCAGGAGGTAGAAACTCTTGAACTTACCTGTACAGACGCAATTTTAGGTATAAAGGTAATCCTTTCTTATTCTGCATTTTATGATAATGATATTATCACCAGAAGTGTAAAGGTTGTAAATGAAGGTAACCAGAAGTTGAAACTGGAGAAAATCTATAGTGCCTGCCTGGATATGGATAATCAGGAATATCAGATGTTAAGCCTTCATGGCTCCTGGGCAAGAGAACGCCACATTCAGAAGAATCCGGTAGCTTATGGTAAGCAGCTGGTTTCTTCGGCAAAGGGTGAGTCAGGACATCAGGAGCACCCCTTTATAGCGCTTTTAACTCCCGGGACAACTCAGGAGCAGGGAGAAGTTTATGGAATGCATTTCGTTTATTCCGGTAATTTTATCGGACAGGTTGAACGTTCTCAATTCGATGCTGTGCGTATGGTAATGGGAATCAATCAGGAAGAATTCAGCTGGAACCTTACACCCGGTACCGCATTCCAGGCACCGGAGGTCGTTCTGGTGTATTCCGATAAGGGCCTTGGCAGGATGACACGTTCTCTTCATGATTTCTATCGTGAACACATGATTCGCAGTCCTTACAGAAATAAGAAACGCCCCATCCTGATTAATAACTGGGAAGCAACTTACTTTGATTTTAATACAGATAAATTACTTGCAATTGCAGCAGAAGCGAAAAAAGCCGGTATTGAAATGTTAGTCATGGATGATGGCTGGTTTGGTGAGCGTAATAGCGATAACTGCTCTTTGGGAGATTGGGTGGTGAATGAAAAGAAGATTACCGGAGGCTTAAAAGACCTGGTAGACCGCGTCAATGAGTTAGGCCTTCAGTTTGGTATCTGGTTTGAACCGGAGATGATTTCACCCAACTCAGACCTTTACAGAAAACATCCCGAATGGGCAATACACATTGAAGGACGGGAAGCTACTCAGAGCAGGGAACAATATGTACTGGATCTTTCCAATCCGGAAGTGGTTGATTATGCTTATGAATGTGTTGCGAAAATACTGCGAAGTGCCAATATCGCTTATGTTAAATGGGATATGAATCGTCAGTTAACGGATCTGGGAAGCATTTATCTGGATAAAGCTTCTCAGCAGGAATTATTCCATCGCTATACCCTTGGTGTATATCAGCTGCAGGAACGTCTGGTAACAGAGTTCCCTAATCTGCTTCTGGAGAATTGCTCCGGCGGAGGGGCCAGATTTGATCCCGGGATGCTTTACTACAGCCCGCAGATCTGGTGCTCTGATGATACAGATGCTGTAGAACGGCTGATGATACAGGAAGGTACCGCACTTATTTATCCGCTTTCAGCCATAGGTGCTCATGTCAGTGACTGCCCCAATCACTCAGTAGGCCGGGTAACTCCCTTTGAAACAAGAGGACATGTAGCCTTGGCCGGAACCTTTGGTTATGAGCTGGATATTACAAAGATACCTCAGGAAGACAGAGAGATGATACCAAAGCAGGTAGAGATGTATCATAAGTTCCATGAGCTGGTAAGAGAAGGGGATTATTACCGTATCGCTTCGTATGGAGACAATCACTATTTTGATTGTTATGAAGTAGTTTCCAAAGATAAGAAGGAAGCACTTGTTACCTATGTGCAGGTACGCGGAATTCCTAACAGCCATAGCCGGAAGATTAAATTACAGGGCTTGGAAGAGACAGCGTCCTACCGTCTGGAAGGAACTGATCAGGAATATCATGGTGAATTGCTTGTAAATGGCGGATTCCTGGTAAAAGATATGTGGGGAGATGCCGTTAGCCGTCTGTACCATTTTGTAAAAATTGAGAGATTAGAATAAAAGCTTGTTTTGTTGAGAAATCCCACTGTAAAGTGGGATTTCTCATTTCACATATCTTAGTAGTAAATCTATAATATTCTCCACTTATCTTATTACTGAATTGAAAAGTTATTTGCTGCCGTCTTAAGATATTTCCGCAAATTTTAATTTAATCAGGTTCTTCAAAAGCATATCTCAATCTAGTCTCCTCTGAAAAAAGTACATAAGATTTCCATTACTAAATAATACTACAGAAAAGCCTAAAATGAAGTATTAAATTATTATGAGAGATATTTTTAATTGATCCAAATTATCTGAGGTATCTAATTATAGTCTGTTTTAAAAACGTATTTTTTACATTCTTAATAACACAAACTTGACAGAATGCATTGAATATACTATTATTCTTTTATAGACCGACAGTCAGTCGGTAAAAGGAGATACAAACATGAGAGTAGTAAAAGAAGCAAATGAACGTAGAAACGAAATACTTGATGCTGCTGATGAACTTTTTGGTAAGAAGGGCTTTGATGGTACAAGTACAAATGACATTTTGGAAAAAGTAGGAATTGCCAGGGGGACATTATACTATCATTTCAAATCAAAAGAAGATATTATGGATGCCTTAATAGAGAGATACAATACAGGGCTTTTAGAATCTGCAAAGATGGCGGCCTTAGATAAGAGTATTCCTGTCTATGAGCGTATAATCCGTGTCGTAATGGCGCTGAACATAAGTGGCAGCAGCAGCGGCGAGATTATGGAACATATTCATAAACCTCAGAATGCATTGATGCATCAGAAAATTCAAAGAGTAATAAACAACAATGTACCGCCGATTTTAGCGGAGATTATACAGGAAGGAATAGAGCAAGGGCTGTTCAATACGCCATATCCTCAGGAATGTATGGAGATGATGGTGATATATCTGAATACCCTCTTTGATAATGATATCATAGATATAACAGATGAAGAACGTAGTACACGAATTCATGCCTTTGCCTTTCATGCAGAAAGACTGCTGGGAGCAAAAAGTGGAAGTCTAATGGAAGTAATGGGTATGTTTGAACGTTAATTGGAGTCAGGAAGAAACGACGTTCAAACCATAGCTATTTATCCTTAAGAAGGGAGGAAATTATGTATTACAAAATTGTCCGTAACGACATTGGCAAAAGTAAATGGATTACGCTTATTACCCTGCTATTTGTTGCAGCCGCCGCCATGCTGGTATCTCTGGCAGCTATACTCCTTACTAATCTGTCCGGTGCTATAGATACACTGATGACACAAGCCAAAACACCGCATTTTATGCAGATGCATTCCGGTGATATTGATTCTGCCCGTCTTTTGGCTTTTGCAGAGGAGAACAGTAATGTAGAGGAATTTCAAGTACTTAAATTTATTAATATAGATAATTCACAGATTGTCATAGACGGAAATGCTCTTACAGGCAGTGTCCAGGATAATGGTTTTAGTGTGCAAAGCAAAAATTTTGATTTTCTTCTTGATCTGGAAGGTCAGGTGATAAAGGTATCTGATGGAGAAGTGTATGTTCCCGTAAGTTACTTAAAAGATGGTACAGCAGAAATAGGAAGTAATCTAAATGTAGGTAATAAGGAATTTATTATAGATGGTTTTCTAAGAGATTCACAGATGAATTCTTTATTGGCTTCCTCTAAGAGATTCCTGGTAAGTGAAAATGACTATAATAAAATCAAAGATACCGGAAGTATAGAGTATCTCATAGAATTCAGACTAAAGGATAAATCTATGCTAAGCACTTTTCAGAATACTTATACCTCAGCAGGACTTGAAGCAAATGGCCCGACCATTACGTATCCTCTATTCAAAATGCTCAATGGGATATCAGATGGAATTATGATTGCGGTAATTCTTCTTGTAAGTATACTTGTGGTAGCAATAGCATTTATGTGCATCCGGTTTACCCTTCTTGCTAAAATTGAAGAAGACTACCGTGAAATAGGTGTAATGAAAGCAATTGGACTGCCAGTGAACGATATTAAGAAAATATTCCTGGTTAAGTACGCTGCAATTGCAGCAGCAGGCTGTCTTCTGGGAAGTGCCTTATCCTTTGTATTCAAGGGGATTCTTCTGGAAAACATCAGGCTATATATGGGAGAAAGCAAGCATTCGTCCCTTGCCTTAGTTTTTGGAATAATAGGAGTAATACTGGTATTTCTAATGATTCTTCTGTATGTAAATCGTGTCTTAAGACAATTTCAAAAAATATCAGCTGCACAGGCGATTCGGTTTGGTACGTCACCAGATAAATCCTCGGTGTCAAAACATTTTCTCTTAAGTAAGAATAAGCTTCTAACCACTAATGTCTTTCTTGGTATGAAAGATGTTCTTTCGAGGAAGAAGCTTTATGCCACAATGCTTGCAGTACTAATAATATCTGTCTTTATAATTATTGTTCCACAGAACCTGTTTCACACCATTTCCTCGGATAGTTTTATTGGATATATGGGAATAGGAAACTATGATATGCGTATTGACCTGCAGCAGACAGAGGATATTTCGGGAAAAGCACAGGAAATTGAAAATGCCATGGAAAGTGACAGTACAATAACCAGGTATGCGGTTCTTGCAACAAAAAACTTTCATCTTAAAAGTTCCAATGGAACACTGGAAAATATTAAGATTGAATTAGGGGACCATTCGGTATTTCCGGTAGAATATTCCCATGGAAGGGCTCCTCTTTCAAAGGATGAAATTGCTCTGTCAGTGCTTAATGCCGATGAACTTGGTAAAAAGACGGGAGATATCTTAACCCTGGTTTCTTCCGGTAAGGAGATAAACCTAAAGGTAAGTGGAATTTATTCGGATATAACCAATGGCGGGAAGACAGCAAAGGCTGTATTTCCTGACGATTCTCAGGATGCCATGTGGTATATTATCAGTGCCGGCTTTTCAGATAAAACCATTACAAAGAGTAAAGTGGCAGAGTACGGAAGGGAATTTTCCTATGCTAAAGTTACAGGAGTGGACGAGTTTATCAACCAGACCTTTGGCATGACAATAAATGCAGTAGGTAAGGCTTCCAATGCCGCAGCTATCATAGCTATACTTATTACTTTACTGATAACATTGCTGTTTATGAAGATGCTTGTAGCGAAGGACAGATATTCCATAGCTGTTATGAAGGCATTTGGCTATACCGATGTGGATATTAAGCTTCAATATATCTCACGTTCCGTGTTCATTTTGCTTATTGGAATTGCACTTGGTACCTTACTTGCGAATACACTCGGAGAAATGCTTGCTGGAGCAGGCATATCATCCTTTGGGGTGTCCTCCTTTGAATTTGTAGCCAATCCGCTTTCAGCATATCTGTTTAGTCCCATAATGATGGCAGCCACTGTTCTTCTGGCAACCCTCCTGGGAGTTACAAAAGCTGGGGAAATCAAAATATCTGAACACATAAAGGAGTAGCCTATGAAGAAGATTGTAATCGGTGAAGATATAGTAAAAGCCTATAATGAAGGCAGTGAAAAGCATACAGTACTAAAGCAGGTTTCTGTTGAGATAAAGGAAAATGAGTTTGTTGCAATTATGGGACCGTCCGGTTCAGGAAAATCAACCCTGATGTTTGCTCTTAGCGGTATGGACAGTATTGACAGCGGAAAGGTGATTTTTGAGGATAGAGATTTATCAACACTTAAGGATAAAGAACTTTCTGAAATACGTAGAACAAAAATGGGATTTATATTTCAGCAGCCGACTATGCTGAAAAATCTTAACCTGCTTGACAATATCCTACTACCCTCAATGGGAAAGCATAATAAAAAGGTGACGGAATATAGTGAAAAAGCCAGAGTGCTTATGAAAAAGACAGGTATAGCAGAACTTGAAAAGCGGGATATTACACAGGTTTCAGGCGGTCAGCTGCAACGAGCAGGAATATGCCGGGCGCTTATGAATGACCCGGAGATTATTTTTGGAGATGAGCCTACCGGTGCGCTTAATTCGAAATCCGCCCTGGAGATTATGGATATATTAGCAAAAATCAATGCGGACGGTACAGCCATACTTCTCGTAACTCATGACGTGAAAATAGCAGCCCAAACAGAGCGAATAATATTTATGAGTGACGGCAAAGTCATATCGGAGTTGAAATCATCGAAATATAACGGTAAGGAAATAGAGGCAAGAATTAATAGAATCACAGAAAAGATGAGAGAAATAGGCATTTAATAGATTCACAGAAAAGGTGCGAGAAAGGTATTTAGAGTACTGTTTCTAAGAAGACATGTATTCTTATATGAATAGATAAAAGTATATAGTAAATTTAGCAGGTATATAGTAAACCAATAGGTATAAAGTAAATCCAGCAGGTTACTTGACAACATTAGAAATTAGACTTATATTATATATATCATATAGAATTAGTATGTTTTAAATGAAAGAGGGTATTCTTATGGCTATTGATTTATCTTGCCCGATATCAGGAGAAAAGCGTGACAATACCACGGTTCGGTTCGTTGCGGGTTTTGTTTTTGCTATTACCGGGTTGGCATTACTGGCAGCAGTCCTGATTTCAGCGCGGACAGCTGCTGTAATAACCGGAATTTTAGCACTTGATTTTATTATGCGAGGAATATTTAGACCGAAATACAGCCCGCTTGCAACTCTTGCCAGGGGGATTGTATCCGGCTTGAATCTTCCAAGAAAGATGGTTGATAGTGCTCCTAAAGTATTTGCAGCCCGGATAGGAGTGTTATTTTCTGTGACAGCTGCCATTTTGTATGCAGGAAATATGCTTTTTGCAGGAAGTGTAGTATTGGTTGTATTATTACTATGTGCAGCATTGGAATCCTTTTTCAGCTTTTGTCTGGGGTGCTGGATGTATTCCTTATAGCCCAGGAGAGTAGGAAATGTTTTAGCAAAAGAGTATATGAAATAATATACAAATCAATGATGCAGTTAAGGCCATATAATTTATATCCAGGAAAGAAGAGGAAATTGTTATGAGTGAAGTATTAAAGAACATAAAAGCAAGAAGAAGTGTACGAAAATTTAGTGAAGAGCAGATACCGCAGGAGAAGTTAGAGGATATTCTGACTGCCGGATTATATGCGCCCAGCGGACGTAATTCCCAGAACTGGCAGTTAACAGTAGTTCAGGGAGAAGGGAAGCTTGAGTTACTAAGAGCGGCTGTGGGTAAAGCCTTAGGTCAGCCTGATTATAAGCGTTTTTATGATGCACCAACCTTGATTCTTGTAAGTACACCAAAGGATTATCCCCTTGGTGCATTTGATTCATCCGTTGTATTGGAAAATATTTTCCTTGAAGCAACTGACCTTGGAATCGGTTCTGTCTGGATTCATCAACTGGCTGGTCTGTCTGACAATCCAGATTTACGCGAAGCTTTAACACAGTTGAAAGTACCGGAAGACCATGTGACCTGGGGAAGTGCAGCTCTGGGATTTCCAGCCGTCGAAGTACCTGGTGACAGAGTGAATAAAGGGGTAGTTGTGTATTCTTAATACTGGAACATAATGAATTCTATACCTTTTGCAAATACAAAATGCCATTACCTTAGGGACAGTATAAATAGATTAACAGTAAATATAAATTAAGTAATAAGTATAAATAAAATAGGATGTATTTGAGACGCAGGAACATAAAACCTACGTCTCTTTATTTTTATAAACATTAGATACAAGTGCGAAGCTATATTTGCTGTTTTAACTTTAATCAGATATGTAGAGGTCAGTTATTGTTGTTATGAACTACAACTGTGCATTTTCCTCACCGGGAGCAATTTCTATGTTGGTAATCAGATTATCGCATAAAGAGAAGAAGTAATAAAACAACTGGGGGCTGCTGGGGAATTTTCCACTGGTTAAAGAGGTCACAATAATTATTCCATGCTTTTCTTCCATATTTATCACTTTTGATTCCAATTGATATTCGTCATTGGTATTTCCATGCCAATCCTTTATAGATGCAAGCCCATATATATGATTATCTTCTCCTATATCATGAATATGTGCATCTTCTGCCAGGCAATTGTTGAGGCTTGCATAGTTGTTGTTATTTAATGAATTCATATAAAGTGCAACAGGTGTTGGTAGTTTAGTTAACATGATAATGACTCCTTTTTTAGAACATTCTATCATTTAAAAGCAGACTACTGTATGTCATATTATAAGAATTATGTTACGTGAGGGTCAAAGAGTATGTAAATCAGGGATAGGGATATTTATTGGAGTAGCCGGAAGCATTATAGAAAGCTCTCAGTCCAATATACGAATGAATAGTTCAGGAATGTGGGAAGAGCGAACGTGGATATGGTTATAGAATAAATTCATTCAACATACGAGGCTTTCATTACAAAGCAGAAATGATAGTACAAATAGCTGTCAGCAAATACACTAGTCAATAATTAGTTAGACAGGTGAATTTACTGGCAGCTATTTGCATTAAGCTAACGATTATAAAAAGCACAGGATACCAGGTGATCATTTACCATCCCAATTGATTGCATAAATGCATAGATAGTTGTAGTACCAACAAACTTAAAGCCTCTTTTTTTCAAATCCTTGCTGATTGAATCTGAGACCGGGCTGCTTGAAGGAACTTCTTTAATACGATTCCAGGAATTGATAATAGGTTTGTTATCTACAAATGCCCATAAATAACTGTCTAAAGAACCAAATTCCTCAAGGAGTTTAAAGTACGCTTTCGCATTATTAATAGTAGCATTAACTTTCTGGCGGTTTCTAATAATTCCATCATTTTGTAATAGCATTTCAACCTTTGCTTCATTATACGCTGCAAGGATTTCCGGCTCGAAATCATCAAATGCTTCGCAAAGAGTATTCATTTTTGTAAGGATTGTTGACCAACTTAAACCAGCCTGCTTACCTTCAAGAATTAATAATTTAAAGAGTTTTTTATCATCATGTACAGGGATACCCCATTCTTTATCATGGTAATCCTGCTCCAATTTGCTCTTAACAGCCCAGTCACATCTTTTTATTTCCAGTGTCATTATCGTCTCCTAATGTGCAGTTATTTTAGTGAAAATGAAGTTGTAATATATTTATTTTGATACTAAAAGTCTTTAAAGTTTTTTTATTAAATGGCGCACTGTGTATTTACTTTACCATAGAGTGTTGTTTTGAGCAAGTTTCTGAGAAAATCAAACATCCGTATTTACCGCAAGCTTGCGAGCGGTAAGTACGGATATGAAGTATGATATGTTCTTTATGTCAGACGAAACCTTGTAAATATCCCAAGATTATAAGATGAAAGCCTGGTGTGAATTATAGAAATACAAAATTCACACTCTGATTTATGGCAGTGCCACATCTGCAAGCAGATGCGATATGCAATGGGAGCTGGTATGAATTACGAATCGTAATCCTGAAACTATAAAATTATGAAAAATATAACTATTAGTTATTCTAAAAGGAAAAGAGTTACTAATAGTAGTAAAAAAATAATATTATATGACGATATGTACATTGTTCTTAGCATAAGCTATAATGTTCTTAAAGGAGGTGCAGTATGGACGAGATTGATATTCAGATTATGAAACTGCTTGAGGAAAACGGAAGGCTGACACATGAAGAAATAAGTAAGCGCCTTCATATTTCACGGCCGTCAGTCCACAATAAAGTAGCCAGGCTGGAAGATAAAAATATCATAAAAGGGTATCGAAGCATAATTGATTGGAACAAGCTGGAAGAGAAGGTAAAAGCCATTATTATGGTAAAGATCAAATGCATTAATTTTAAAGAAGTTGCTGCCAGGATTATCTCACTTGATGTTCCCGGAGTTACCATCGAAGAAGCACAACGGCTCGCCGGAGAATGGTGTATGATGATGAAAGTCAGAGTAGCTGATCCTCAGGATATCACTAACCTAATTGATGAAATGGTCAAAATTCCTGAAGTACAGGAAACTTCCACAACCCTGATACTCACCACAATTCTGGAAGATGGTCTGAAAGATAAAGGGTATGAGAAAGAGGAAGGAGACCAAATGATATGAAACAGCAGGGTATAGATTTCAGCGCAGGAGCAAAAAAGAATAAGTCATTAATAATTATGTTAGCATTGGTGTGTGTATATATATTTTGGGGTGGTACCTACCTTGGGATGAAATTTGCAGTGGAAACAATGCCACCGTTTTTGATGGCAGGTATACGTTTCAGCATAGCCGGATGGATACTTTACATTGTATACCGATTAAAAGGAGAAAAACGACCATCTTTAGAAGAGTGGAAAAATGCCGGAATAGTCGGCTCCTTGTTATTACTTGGCGGCAACGGCGTTGTTGCCTGGGCAGAACAGCAGGTGCCTTCCTCCATCGCCTCGGTACTGGTTGCTACGGTACCGCTGTGGATTACGGCTTTCAGCTACATAAGCGGAGCGAAAAAACCCAGCGCAGGCTCAATTATAGGAATCCTACTGGGTTTATGCGGTATAGGTGCTCTTGTCTGGAATTCTAACGGAATGGCTTCGCAGTCAGCTGACCCAGGAGGAATTTTGGCATTACTCTTTGCTTCAATTTCATGGTCAGCCGGCTCCATGTATTCCAGAAAAGCCAAGTTACCTTCAGCACCGTTGTTATCCACAGGCGTGCAAATGATTGTAGGAGGTATTCTACTTTTGATTGCGGCTGCTTTCCATGGCGATTATCGTGGATTTGATCCGTCAGTAATATCAACTCAATCCTGGATTGCACTTGGATACCTGGTTATTTTCGGTTCACTGATAGGTTATACTGCATATATATGGTTGCTCAAAAATGCAGAACCCTCCGTCGTATCAACATATGCATTTGTAAACCCCATTGTTGCGGTCTTTTTAGGATGGCTTCTAGCTGATGAAAAAATTGGTATAAATGCATTTATAGCTGTGTTTTTTATTATAGCAGCGGTTGTGATTATAACATTGTTTCGCGATAAGGGAATTGGAAAAGACGGAAAAGGTTGCCAGTAAAAAAGAAATTAATAATATTATAAAGAGAGATTATAACTATTAGATTGTCGTTATATTTACTAGAAAATCTCTTATTAGCAACATATTATTAATGATTCGACTTATTATTGATTTATAATTAATCACAATATTATGTTTATTATTGAGGCAAAGTACTATGTTGTACTTTGTCTTTTCTAATTTTCTCGTAGAGTATCCAAGGGAAGAACGCGAATGGACTCCAGAGCTTCATTATCCAGTATATAATAACACATAATGCTTTGATATCTACAGCCTCTTTTTCTGTGTTTTGACAAAGAACATAGTTGTAAACGTAAGCTCTCATTCATTACAAACACTTCCAATAATCCTTCAAATACTCCTGTATTTTTACAACTGAACTATGAATAAAACAAAGATTCTAATCCATTTTCTCAGATTTTTATATAATAGAGGTTAAAATACTACAGTAATGTTAAATTTCTACTGTTGTTCAAATATTTGGCAATAGATATAATGAAACATATAAATGAGAGGTAAAAATATACATAATAACTAATGCAATAATCAAAAATCAGTTAGTATATTAAACTAATTTTAAAATATTACAATAAATAATATTACTATTGAAAAATATTTAGATATATTTTAACATTACAATCCCAGTCAAAATATTAATTAATACTCTAATATATAGTGATTTATATACTCGCAATCAGTCCGCGGGATTGATTTTCCAAGTTAATAATGGGGTTAGACCGTTATTAAATAAATCAGAAATTTAGGAGGGATTCAGTATGAGAAAGGGTAAAAAGATTATTTGTATTATGTTGACAGCGATTCTATTGCTGCCGGCAGGTTTGACAAGTTATGCAGCTACGAATGTGGAAACTACGTCAAACTCTCAAAATTTTGCCAGTTATTATGTGGATAATAACGGCAGTGACAGTAACAAGGGCAGCAAAAAGGCTCCATTTAAGACGATTCAGAAAGCCCAGGAGGCGGTACGCAGTCTAATCAGCAGCGGTAAGCTGCCCAGCGGAGGTGCCAAAGTTTATCTTAGAGAAGGCACCTATTATCTTTATGATTCCCTGGTTTTTGGTCCGGAGGATTCCGGCTCTGAAAAGGGTAAGATTACTTACACAGCCTACCCGGGAGAGGAGGTAAGCTTATCCGGCAGCAAACCCATTGAACAAAGCTGGTTCAGGCCAATTCAGGAAGAAGAAAAGGTACGGATAATTGACCAGGAGGCAGCAGGTAAAGTACTGGTTGCAGATTTAAGAGGGAATGATATCACAGAATACGGAGTATTAAATACCAGAGGTTACCATTATTTTAACAAAGGACAATACATGGCTGCTGAACTCATTGTTAATGGTGAAAATCAGACGCTGGCACGCTATCCCAATGAGGGGACTATTCCCGTGGATAATAAATACCTTCTGCCGGAGGAAATGTCCTTTAAGTATGATATAGACAGACCCTCCAGCTGGGCAAATGCAACAGATGCCTGGATATGCGGTACTCTATCCATTAATTATGAAAATAACTATTATCCAATTGAGAGCATTAACACCACTGAGAAAAAAATCAAGCTAAAGGAAGGCAAAATAAAGACCTATTACACAAATGGCTGGTATTTTGCAGAAAACCTACTGGAAGAATTAGATGAGACAGGTGAATATTACATAGACAGAGAAGAAGGTAAGCTCTACTATCTGCCACCGGCAGACTTCAGTACAAAAAGCTATAAGATTGAGTTATCTACCATAGGAAAACCTATTTTTTATTTCAACGGAGCTAAGAATATTTCAGTTACCAATATGACCATTGAAGGCGGCAGAGGTTACGCAGCTCTGGGCACCACCAAAGATTATCAGATGATGACCTATGGTGAGTTCTTAATAAAGAACAATGTAACGAATCCCATAACCTTTGACCCTACATCTACTCATTTCCTAAGGCTTGCCTCACCTTCTAACTATCCGGAAGCCCAGGTCTTTCCGGGACATATCTGGGATGGTTTTCTGGATGACGGTACGGGGGTTGAGGGAATTGAGTTCACTAATTGTCTGATCCGAAACTTCGGACAAGGCGGACTGATCTTTCGGGGAACCAAAATCAAACTGGAGAATAATGAGATTAAGAACATAGGTGGAACCGGTGTTTTTATGTCCGGTGGTGACTATGAGACTCTGACCTCAAGTGAGAATACGATTATCAGCAACACCATTCACAGAGTCGGTTATCAGCATAAGGCATACAACCCGGCAATCGCTTTACAGGGGGTGGGAGGAAGAGTAGCCTATAATGATGTATTTGACGGACCTCACTGTATTATTAACTTTGGCGGGAATGACCATATTTTTGAATACAATAAAATTCATGATGCAGTAAAAGAGTGCCTGGATATGGATGCCATCTATACCAGAAATGAAATCAGCCCTCAGCAGAGAGGTTCCGTATTCAGGAACAATTATATCTACAATCTCGGTATTTTTCCGGTGGGTCAATACACCAAGCAATTCAACGTATGTGGTATAAGAACGGATAATAACGGCCATGCCCTGCAAATTTATAATAATATCTTTGCAAACATCGGTTCTGACAGAGCCAATAATGTGGTGGCAGTCAGAGCCCAGGGAACCCGCAATACTATTAAGGGAAATCTGTTTTTAGACTGTTCTGCCACCTACTGGGGATTTGATAACTACAAACCGGAGATGGCCTGGAATACCGCTGATGCAGAAACACTCAGAAGACTTGAGCTTGTAAAGACCTATGCAGCCAATCCGGTTTATGCAGCCAAATATCCGGAACTTTTGACCTTTGATCAGGAGTTCTATGCAGCTGTTGCAACGAATACCTTTGAGGATAATTTAACGGTAAATATTAAATTTCCTTTAAGCCCTATAAATGGTGCAATTCTTCCAAGCGGAGCCAGGGGAGCACAGCAGCTTATGCTGGGAACTAATAATAAAGCTCTAACGGAAGATCCGGGGTTTATTGGCTACAGCAGTGGAAATTATGAGCTTAATGGGGGACTTGAGTTACTCAATCAGATGCCGTCCTATAAGAATCACAATATGAAGGAATTTGGTCCCCAGGAACCTTCAGCAAGGGCTATTACTGAGAATCTGAAGGATTATGTCAATAATCTCGATATTAATAAGGTATCCAAAGAACTGTTACTTAAGAGCCTGGGAAAGGTAACGGATGCACTAAGCAAAGAACAGTATAAACAGGCACTGTTACATATGGCAGCTTTTCTTGCCCAGGCGAAGCTGCAATCCCCTTGGATAATTAACGAGGCCCAGTTTGATTATATTCTGGTTGAAAGTGTGGATATCTGCAAGGCAGTCTTTGCCATGGCTGAAAATAATTCAGAAAGTGGCAATAGTGTTAATAAGATTAAACAGATATTAAATTTTTTCAAGAGTTTTTCTGATGGAAACGATAAATCCGGTAAATACAAGGAGCTGGTAGAGAAAATAAATGAATTGGCAGAATTGGTTCAATAGCGTAGAGTTTTATCAGTTAAGTCACTAAGTGTATATTGTATCAGCCGAAAGAATCATAGACTGTGTGTTGATAAAAGTCGATAAAATAACCGGGGCTTATATACGCATGGATTTAATATCAGAAAATATGAGGCAGTGAAGTAAAGCCCATGGGTAGAAGCCGTATCTGAAAATAGAATTCATTACAGGAGGTAAGCTGTGAATAAGAGAAAAGGCTGTATGCTCTTCATTGTAATCATGCTGATTAATATGTTTACGTTTAACCTGAGTGGGGGAAGCGCAAAAGCAGCTTCCGTATATTATGTTTCTACGACAGGGAATGACATCACTGGAACCGGTACACTGTCAAATCCATGGAAAACAATACAAAAGGCAGCAGATACCATGACTGCTGGCGATACCTGTATCATAAGAGGGGGGACCTACCGGGAAACGGTAACCCTGAATACTTCCGGGACGTCCGCCAATCCCATAAACTTTAAGGCTTATACAGGTGAGACTGTAACTGTTTCCGGCGCAGAGCCTGTTATTGGCTGGGTAAATTACTCCGGCTCTGTCTATTATGCACCTATGACTGGTTCCCTTGGATCAAAAGACCAGATATTTGTTAATAAGAAAATGCAATTTGAAGCCAGATGGCCAAATTCAGCAGCACTTGACCCTTTAAATTCAACCTTTGCAGCGGTTGACTCCGGTTCTGCCACAACAATTTACGATGCGGACTTAACACAGGCAGCCGGTTATTGGGTTGGTAAAACGGTTTGGTGTGTTCCAGGAACCGGATATAAATCTTATAAAAGTACTATCACCAGCTCAGCTGCCGGTTCTATTACCTTTGATGCAATGGGTATTGCAGCGGCAGCCGGCAACAGCTATTATATCACCGGTAATCTTAAGGAGCTTGACAGTGCGGGTGAATGGTATTATGACAGCAGTACGAGCAGGCTTTATTTATGGGCACCCGGAGGAGTTAATCCAAATACACTGACAGTAGAAGCAAAGAAACGGACCTATGCATTTGATTTGAGTTCCCGTTCTTACATTAACATTACCGGAATCAATATCTTTGCCTCCAGTATTAAAATGTCAGCCTCTAATTACTGCAAAGTGTCTGGTATGACTGCGGAATATATCAGCCACGATTCCGATGTTACCAGCCAATACAGTACCGGAATCTTTATGTCAGGCTCCAACAATGAGCTCAGGAACAGTACCTTGACCTACAGCTCCGGTAATCTGGTAAGTATACAAGGTACAGGAAATAAGGTAATCAATAACCTTATCCATGAGGCGGACTATTCGGCAGCAGATATCCCCGCAATCTATTTACTGGGATCAAACCATCTGATCAGTCATAATACAGTATATAATGCCGGGCGTCATCTGATATTTATGCCAACCCAAAACAGCCGCATACAGTATAATAATCTGTATAATGCGGGAAAGCTGACAAGGGACTGCGGAATACTCTATGAATTTGCCTGGGATGGTCAAGGGACGGTAATACATCATAATTATATCCATGATAATCTGGCAAAGAATTATTCCGGTACCGGTATCTATCTGGATAATGGCAGCAAGGGTTATATTGTGCATCATAATGTCGTATGGGGAAACTATACGGGAATCAGATTGAACACCCCCAGTAATTTTAACCTGATTTATAACAATACCACTTACAGTAACGGTAATGTGGGATATTGGGGAAGTAATTTTCAGACGGATATGTATGGGGACAGAATTTTCAACAACATCTTTACTACTGCCTTTACACTGCCGGGGACTCATATAGAGGGGAATAATATTACCTCGGGAACCAATCCCTTATTTGTTGATACTGCATCCTATAACTTCAGGCTGCAGGCAGCTTCTCCGGCTATTAATAAAGGTGTTGTAATACCGGGAATTACGGATGGTTATATCGGATCGGCACCGGATATTGGAGCTTATGAATATGGCGGAACCGACTGGACAGCAGGACATAATTTTACCTCGCCCCCGGAGCCGGTTTTTGAAAACTATAGTGTGCTTTATGATAATATCGTAAAGCAGTCAGGGTTTGAGAACGGAATAATCTCACCCTGGGTAACAACTCATTCAGGTACTGCAGCATGTGTATCAAATGCAAGAAGCTGCTCAAAATGTGTGAGGCTGGGAGCCGGTGAAGATGGTATCAAGCAGGTTCTTACAGGATTAAGCCCAAATACCAGCTATATCTGTACCGCCTGGGTTAAGGCAGAGACGGGAGGGCAGATTCAGATTGGTGTTACCGGTTTTGGAGGAACGGATGTGACCGTGACCTCGGTGAGTAACTCCTGGACGATGATAAGTATTCCTTTTACAACCGGAGCAGGTGCTTCCAGTGCAACGGTGTATGCCTATAAGCCATCCGGCGGGGCATATGTCTATGTAGATGATTTTGGGGTAGTGGAGCAATAGAAGTATGTAGCGAAATAGCCGTTAGTATCTATGTAACGGCTATTTTGTGCTGAATTTATTATGGAACGAACTGCTCTGTGACAGATAGGACTGTATTACCTCGTACTTTAATCCAAAAGGGAGTTCTTCTGGGGACATCATCACTGCCATATAAAAATTGCCTGAATTCTTCTTTATCAGTTGTTGTATATTTTTTATCATCCCCTTCTTTTACAAATAAATTACCAAGATCAAAAAAAGTAAACTCAGTCTCATTATTAATCTCAAAATAAGAAAGCTCCTCTGACTCATTATAAATATAGTATCCGTTTGGCATATATTCATCGGTCAGGTTCAGTTCTTTCATACGTTCTTTATCTTTAAAAGTTATAAACTCAAATTCATCCAGCGCAAGAGTTTCGTTATTGAAAGAAATATACCCGCTATACAGCTTTTCTTCTTCCTTTGAATCTTTATTAATTAGAAAAAAGGCAACTAAGCTGCCGATTAAACCGATAAATATAGCTATAAATAGAAAAGCAGCAGCTCGGTTTTTTCTGTGCTTGATGTTTCGAATGTTTATAGATCTGATTTTCATAATTTTTCTCCCCCTGTAATAAGCTGATATTCTGCTGTTATTATTTTACATTGTGCGCTTGTGTAATAAAACTGTCAAGAAGAAGGAATAATTTATCTTTTTATTATAACTTTAACAATATGTTCTCATTTTTCCGCTTAGAAAAAGAAGAATGGAAGCTTCACTAAGCACTATTTTTTATAGCATTATATAACTAAATTCTTATATTGTTATCTGCTTGATAATACGTTAACCTATCAATACTTTATAGAATATAAGCTCAGAAATAATTTAGAACTGCAATTATTGATTTGGAAAGAGGATAAGCATATGGCGAAGTTTAAAACAGCTGCAATATTCAGTGATCACATGGTATTGCAAAGGGATAAAAATATCTGTATATTTGGGCAGGGTGAAAATAATAAGACAGTAGTGGTGGCTTTCAATGGTAATACCTATGAAACAAAGGTAAAAGCAGAGAGCTGGTCTTTGCTGCTGCCGCCTATGAAAGCTGGTACGGGATTTGAATTGAACATTCGTTGTGAGAATGAGATAAGACATTTTGTAAATGTTGCTATCGGTGAAGTCTGGCTGGCTGGCGGTCAATCCAATATGGAATATGAGCTTGGAAATTGTACAGGCGGACAGGAAATGCTAAAGAAGGATATAGGTTCCAACGTAAGATACTTCTATTCCAATAAAATGTCCTATATCGATGAAGGGTTCTATGTAAATGAAGCCAAGACCAGCTGGGCAGAATTCAGTGAAGAAAATGCAAAGCAATGGTCGGCTGTGGGATATATCTTTGCAAAGAAACTGGCGGAGGAACTAAATGTTACTGTAGGTGTAATTGGCTGTAACTGGGGTGGAACTTCAGCAACCTGTTGGATGAGTGAAGAGGCTGTCAGAGAAGATGCTGAACTTAATACTTATTGGGAGGAATATTATAAGGAGACAGAAGGTAAGACAGAAGAACTGCAAATAAAGGAATTTAAGGAATATGAGGATTACCATGAGAAATGGGATAAGGAATGTACAAGATTATATTCCGAAGACACTGAAATGACCTGGGAAAAAGTTCAGGAAATACTGGGACCCTGTCTGTGGCCGGGACCAAAGAGCTGTATGAATCCCTTTAGACCCAGTGGTTTATACCATACTATCCTGAAACGACTTGTACCATACACCTTAAGGGGATTTATCTATTATCAGGGGGAATCGGACGACCACAAACCAGATATGTATCAGAAATTACTGACACGTCTCATTAAACAATGGAGATCCGATTGGAGAGATCAGACTCTGCCCTTTTTGCTGGTTCAGCTTCCAATGCATCGCTATAAGGATACACAGGATTTTAAGAACTGGTGCCTGATTCGTGAGGCACAGATGAATACTTTCCAAACGGTTAAGAATACGGGGATTGCCGTAACTCTGGATTGTGGTGAATTTAATGAGATACACCCTAAGGATAAGAAGCCGGTAGGAGAACGCCTTGCACAACAGGCACTTTATCATGTTTTTCATAAAAGCAGTGAGAAAGAAGTCTTTGGTCCTGTTTATCGTTCTTTTGAGTATCTGGAAGGCGGTATTGAGCTGAGTTTTGATTATGCACAGGAGGGTTTTGAAGTAAGAGGTGAATATAATGGTTTTGAGATTGCAGATGATGAGCTGAATTATCAGCCTGCACAATACGAAATAAGAGATTCAAAAATATTTGTCTATTCCAATCAGATTGTAAAGCCGGAGGCGGTTCGCTATTGCTGGACAAATTACAGTGAAGTAGCGCTTTTTGGAAAGAATGGAATTCCATTGGCACCTTTTCGGACCAGGTCGTAAATAAATACTCAATAGCTCCGCCTGTTTGGCTTTCGTTTTTTAGAGGTTGGTTTTATTTTACCAGAGTAAAATCAAAACTATCGGCAAGGGCTTCCAGGTCGGAGGCTGTAATCTTGCCGTCATCATCAAGAAATCCACGTTCTGTACCAGCCAATACATTAACGGTTATAAAGGAGTCTCCCAAATCAGCGATAATTAAGGATTTACCCGGGCTGATGGCGAGACTTACTGTTTGCTGGCTGGCAGTCTTATAGTTCCATTCCTGGTAATCCGCAATATTGCCAATATTTAAGAAAACATCACTAAAGGTTCCTTTTTTATAATTTTCAAACTGGTAACTAATAACCAGCCCGTTGTCCAAGGCTGCCTCACCGTCAAAATGAAAGGTGCCATCTTCGTAAATATAAGGACTGTAGGCAGTATTGGCAGTACCCAGGAAATTACCTGTGCCTGCTTTTTGTATCAATTCCTCACTGTCTGTAAGTACGGAAAGGGAGGTGTGCAGGCGAAGGTCGTACTTTTGCAGGATTTCTTCCAAACTGTCAGCCATTTCCTGGGTATACACCAGGTAAAGGTCATATTTGGAATCAAGACCCGTAGGACCATTGCCCACCTCGTTTAACAAGGCACCGTCCTGGTCATAGCTTTGTGTAAAACTGAGCCATTCGGCACTGGCTTTGCTTTCATTGCTGTCGGAAAAGCCCTGCAGTGATATATAGTCCTCTTTGGTAACCGGGGGTGCTTCAGTGGTATTGGTATCCGGATTGCTGTCTGGGGTATTCTCAGAATCTGAGTCTTTTATGTTTCTGTTATCTTCCGGTTTAAGGCTGGAGTTGTTTCCGATAATCATATCCTTTAAACCAAACAAATTAGCAGCGTATACTGAGGTTGAAGCAATGGCTATAATGCTGACAGAAGCTGCGGCAATAACAAATTTTTTAAGATGATTCTTTTTTGTTTTCATAATTTTATAATCCTCCATATTTAAATTTTGTGATGAATGTATTTGAGAAAATGTATCTTTATAGAAGTTCTTATCATTCATATATCCAAACCTCCTTTAACTGGTCTCGTGCACGAGAAAGTCTGGTGGTAACAGAAGTAACAGTTATTTTTAGTAACCGGGCAATTTCTTTGGTGGACAGTTCTTCATAATAATACAGATACAGGACAGTGCGGTATTTTTCCGGCAGCTCCATAACTGCCTGATAGAGGTCTTCCTGCTCGCTCCGTTCAAATACAGCTACTGGCACAGTGACCTGGTCCAAGGCAACATTCTTTGTCTTCCAGGAACTCCTTAGCAGGTTTTTGCAGGTATTTATAGTAACCCGTATTAACCAGTATCTGACATGGTCATCCGTAGCGAAATGCTTAGTCGTTATATATAATTTCATAAAAACCTCTTGCACAACATCCTCCGCATCATAGGTGTTACCCAGATAACTCAATGAAATACGAAAAACAGTATCTTTATGTTTTTCTGCATGCACAAGAAAAATATTGTGCTCCAAAAAAAACCACCTCCTGTATTTTGAAAGCTTTCACCTATAATACACTTTAATTGCATCCTTTGTCACAAAATAAAAAATAAAAAAATTTAGTTTCTTCTTTTTATTTTCAAAATCAGTATCTTTTTCCTCAGAGCAGTATATTATCATATAAATATTCTGGAATAAAATCATGGAACCAAAGTAATCAACCGTTACCTCAATTGTATGATGACAGCCTGAAATCAATTTTAGCATATTTAGCAGAACTGTAAGTGTTATCAGAGAGGCATTTAGAGGAGAATCGTTAACAAATGTTAAAATAATATGAACATTAACAAAATATATGTTGTTGCTTTGCAGGTGATTATGATATAATCTCAATAACAGAATGAGTTTACATGGAATGAAGATTCGTAATAAATGAAAGGGTTATATTGGATGAAACGAGCAAAAATACAAGATATAGCTGATTTATTGGATATATCTAGAGTAACTGTATGGAAGGTGTTTAATAACAAAGAGGGTGTCTCAGAGGACATGAAACGAAAAGTTTTGGAATGCGCCGCTGAATTAAACTACCAGCCATCAAAACTTCAGGAGGCAGGCATAGCTATTCCCTTAAAGAAGCAGACATTAGTTTCCGTAGTGGTATCCAGGCCGGAAACATCAGCTTTCTGGGTGAAGATAATCCACCAGCTTGCAGAAGAATTTTCAAACAGCGGTATTGGTTTGATGTATACATATCTGCCGGCACATCTGACAGATGGGTATGTGCTGCCGCAATCCTTAACAGATGGAAGTATTCAGGGAATCATTATTATGAATGTCTATGATGAGGCTATGCTGAATCTGCTTAACGAACTGGCAATACCAAAGGTGTTTCTCGATATTGTTACGGGAATGACCACGGAATCCTTAAAAGGGGATCTGCTGCTTTTAGAAGGAAGGGACAGTATCAAAGAAATTGTAACCTCCTTGATTAAGAAAGGACATGAACGTATAGGTTTTATTGGTGATATCCAGTATGCGAAGACCAATATGGAGCGATACGAAGGGTATGTGTCAGCCATGTATCAGTCCGGGAAGTCTATCGACCTGAATATCTGCTATACCGGTAACATGACCTTAAACACCTATGTCAGCGCCATAGAAGAATTTATGAACGGGATCACCCAGGTGCCGGATGCATTTGTATGCGTGAATGACCATGCTGCCAATATACTTGTTCAATATCTGGAGAGCCATGGCTATAAGGTACCGGAAGATGTGGCGGTATCCGGTTATGATGATAATAATGAATTCAATTACACAAAGAATCTGACCACCGTACAGGTTAATAATTCTCAAATCGGAAAACGCCTGGCAAAGCAATTGCTGTACAGAATTGACAACCCGGATGACCCCTATGAAGTTACTTATGTGCGGACAAAAGTAATCTACAGAAACTCAACGGGTATATAAAATGACTGCCTGGTTTAGAAGATAATTATAACCATAAGAAGAAATAAGAACAAAAAATTTAATAATAATATAAAAAAGAGCCTTTAAAGAGTACAAAAATGACAAATTAGTATTCTTTTTAAGGCTCTTTTTTGTGTAAAATTATTTGACATCCGAATAATATCGTGTTATTATGATGTTAAAATGTTGCTTTAAATGTTAATAATGTTAAATTCACTTGTACAGATATTCCGGAAAGAGGTTGCGATGAAGAAAACTGAATGGCAAGATCCAACATTTCTGCAAAAAGGCAGAGAAAAAGAAAGAGCTTATTTTATTCCCTATCATAATCTGGATACAGCTTTACGAGATGTTAAGGAACAATCCAGCTCTTACAGGTTATTAAATGGTACCTGGGATTTTAAGTATTTCGATACATATTATGAGATGACAGAGGTAATTGAACAATGGGACAGCATTCCGGTACCTTCAAGCTGGCAGATGCTGGGGTTTGATAAACCCTATTATACCAATATTAATTATCCTCATCCTGTTGACCCGCCTTTTGTACCTGATGACAATCCCTGCGGTGTATATAGAAAAGTCTTTGAAATAGAAGAGAGCTGGCAGGAAAAAGAGGTCTATATGATTCTGGAAGGTGTTAATTCCTGTTTCTATCTGTCTGTTAACGGACAGGAAATCGGCTACAGCCAGTGCAGTCATATGCCTGCAGAATTTCGTATAACCCCCTGCTTGAAACAGGGAAAGAATGAAGTGATAGTAAAGGTTCTTAAATGGTGTGATGGCAGCTATCTGGAAGATCAGGATTTCTTCCGTTTGTCAGGGATATTTAGAGATGTATATTTATTAGCAAGAGAAAAGGTGCATATACAGGATATTCAAATAGAAAGTGATCTCCAAAAGGTTACAGCTAGTATAGATGTTTTAAAGGAGGATAAGCAGCAGGAAATGATGGTATGGAGCAGTATATACCATAAGGATATCCTTATAGAAAAAAAGCAGGTGATAAACGGACAGGTTACCTTTATTATGGATTCACCAAAGCTTTGGACGGCTGAGACTCCTAACCTGTACACCCTGGTATTTCAGTTGCAGGAGGAATATATACCGGTTCAGGTTGGATTTCGAACCATAGAGGTCTCAAAGAGCGGGGAGCTGCTTATTAACGGAACTTCTGTTAAGTTAAAAGGTGTAAATCATCATGATACCCATCCTGAAAAGGGGCATGTAATGTCTCTTGAAGATATCCATAAAGATCTGATTGACATGAAGCGTTTGAATATCAATACCATACGTAACTCTCATTATCCGCCTGCTTCGGAATTCCTAAAGCTGTGTAATCAATACGGATTTTATGTGGTGGACGAAGCGGATTTAGAAATGCATGGTTTTGCTACGAAGACAACCGGTTGTGAATATAAGGCCTATGCAAAGGACTGGCTTACGGATGATCCCTTGTGGGAAGAGGCCTTACTGGAAAGAATAAAAAGAATGGTCGAACGGGATAAGAATCATCCCTGTGTAATTATGTGGTCCTTGGGAAATGAATCCGGTTATGGAAGTCATTATAACAAAATGTGCCAGTGGATCAAGAGCAGGGATAAGGTGCGGCTCATACATTATGAAAGAGCAAATATGGTAGACAATCCTTCCTGTGTAGATGTTGTCAGCTATATGTATATGAGTGTGGAGACTCTGGAAGAGGAGGGGGCAGACAAAAAAGATACACGCCCTTATTTTCTGTGTGAATATTCTCATGCCATGGGAAATGGTCCGGGAGATGTAAAAGATTATGTAGATACATTTTACCGATATCCCAGACTGATTGGCGGCTGTATCTGGGAGTGGGCAGATCATGCAGTACTTAGAGAGGGTAAATATTATTACGGAGGAGATTTTGGAGAGACTACTCATGACGGAAACTTCTGTGTAGATGGATTGGTTTTTGCAGACCGAACCTTTAAGGCAGGCTCCTTAGAGGCAAAAGCAGCTTATCAATATATGAAAGCGGAACTGCTTGATGGCAGCTGCGGTGAACTTACCATAACCAATCTTCATGATTTTACAGATTTAAAGGAATTTACCCTGAACTGGGAACTGATGACAGATGGCGAAGTAATAACCAGGGGCGAGATGGTAGTGGAGCTAAAACCCCATGAAGCTAAGAATTTATATCTGGATTATAAACTGCCGGATAGCTGTAAAATGGGTTGTTTTTTGAACCTTTCTTTAGTCATCCGAAAGGATTCTCCTTGGGCAATGGCAGGTTATGAAACCGCCATGGTACAGTTTCCCATATCCCAGGTAAAGATTAATGATTGGTTTTACAATACATCGTTAACAGAAGCAAAGACTTTTTCTAAAGAAATAAAGCTCAAGGACGAAAAGGATACTTTAACAGTCTTTTGTGATTCTGACATTGAGTACAGCTTTGATAAACATAAAGGAACCTTATCTGGTATCAGGGTCAAAGGAGAGGAATTGTTTAAAGAAGCTGCAAAGCTTACGGCCTGGAGAGCACCTACAGATAACGACAGATATATTAAGCATAAATGGGGGCTCTTCTCTGATTATTACAGTGGTTGGAATATAAATCATCTATTTCATAAGTGTTACCGTATGGACTGGAAGAGGGCTGATGAAGACCAGGTTGAGATTTCTGTAAGCGGAAGTCTTTCAGGAGTGGCAAGAGAACCATTTGCAAGATATGAAGCCAGTTACAGGATAGATACGAAGGGATATCTGACAATTGAACTGAAGGTTAAAATTCACGAAGAGTGTATTTGGCTTCCAAGATTTGGTTATGAATTTATTCTTCCGGAAGGAATGGAAGAGATAGATTACTTTGGCATGGGACCCTTTGAGAATTACAGGGATATGTGCCATCATGTAAAGACAGGATTATATCATTCCACAGCAGCTAAAGAATATGTTCCTTACATAATGCCTCAGGAACATGGCAATCACACGGGAGTAAAGTATCTGAAAGTTTATAAGGATAATGGAGCTGCGCTTGAGTTTTACTCTGAAAAAGGCTTTGAGTGTAATGTATCCCGGTATGATTCTGAACAGTTAACAGAAGCTGGTCACAGCCACGAACTGGTACCCAAGGGCCGGACAATAGTCAGAGTGGATTATAAAGTCAGCGGAATAGGCTCCCATAGCTGCGGACCTGAATTGCTGGAAAAATACAGGCTTAATGAAAAGTCCTTTCAGCATAGATTTTGTCTCCGTGCTTCTCATATATCATAAAAAATTGAAAAACAGTAAAGCTTAAGCACAGCAAGAATAACAATAAAGTGAAAAGTGCACAAGCAGAGAGCTGAAATATATTTTAAACATAAATTAATAAGTGATAGAAAACCTGGTGTAAAAACCGGGTTTTTTCAAATAATCATAAAACAAAAGGAGAATGGATTTATGAAATCATTGATGGAAAAATTAATATCGGTTGTACCCAGTGAAAATCAGTTGAATTGGCAGAAGCTTGAATATACAGCTTTCTTTCACTATGGAATGAACAGTTTTACAGACCGGGAGTGGGGTACAGGAAAAGAGGATACCTTCCTTTTTTCTCCGAAGAACCTTGATACGGATCAATGGTGTGAAGTGCTTAAAAAGGCAGAGATAAAAGCCTGCATCATTACTGCCAAGCATCATGACGGATTCTGTCTCTGGAATACTGCGTATACCAGGCATTCAGTTATGCATACCCCCTTTGGGCGGGATATTGTAGCAGAGCTCTCTGCCTCCTGCGAAAGGTACGGTATCAAAATGGGAGTATATTTGTCTCCCTGGGATATGCATGAATCGACTTATGGCAGCGGAGAAGAGTATAACGATTTCTTCTGCGGACAGCTGACGGAGCTTTTAACCCAATACGGTAAACTTTACAGTGTATGGTTTGACGGAGCTTGTGGTGAAGGGCCAAACGGCAAGAGGCAGGAGTATGACTGGAAACGCTATTATGCACTGATCCGGAGATTACAGCCGGAAGCAGTTATTGCAGTATGTGGTCCGGATGTGCGTTGGTGCGGAAATGAAGCCGGAGATTGCAGAGAATCAGAATGGAGTGTAGTACCTGCAGAAGTTTTCTCACAGTCGGACATTATGGAGAACTCACAAAAGGCAGATAATGAAGAATTCCGTAAGCAGGGGTTGGATCAGCAAACGAAAGATCTTGGCAGCCGGGAAGTGGTAAGCAAGGCAGAAAGTCTGATCTGGTATCCGGCAGAAGTAAATGTATCCATCCGACCAGGATGGTTTTATCATAAAGCAGAAGATCAGCAGGTTAAGTCGTTGAAGGTTCTTAAACATATTTACCTTAATTCTGTTGGGGGTAACGGTGTCTTTCTGTTGAATATACCGCCCCACAAAGATGGCTTTATCACCAGGTTTGATGAAGAAAGATTAGTGGAATTAGGTGACTTCATCCGAAGTAATTTTCAAGATAATTATGCGGAACAGGCTGTCATAAAGGCAACAGAAACAGAAGGGCAACATGAAATTTCCAATGTACTGAAAGAGGATGAAACCTATTGGAAAGCTGTTGATTATTGTAACTCCTGTGAAATTATAATTAACCTGAAAGAAGCGAAAAAGATTCATTATGTAGTTCTTCAGGAACAGATTAGGATGAGCCAGAGGGTAGAGCGCTTTGAAATTTGGGCAGATACCAAAGAGGAGTCAGGGCTTTTGGTGTATAGCGGAACTACCATTGGATATAAAAAAATTTGTGAGCTGACACCGGTGGAAGTTATAACCTTAAGAGTTGTTTTTAAAGAATTCCGAGTGGCTCCTGTTATTCGGTATATGGGTTTGTACTAAAAGAGAATTCTTGAGTTACATAAATCTGTATATGTTAACTTGAATTAACATTTTATAATATTATGTTTGAAATGTTGTCAATGGAATATATATTAGTAAAAATAATATGATTACTATTTTTATTAAATTGATTAGTCAAAAAACATACAATATGGCATTTTAAAGAAGTAATTTTGTTTATAATTTTTAAAAACATATTGACAGCAGAAAAAACCCATGTTAAAATTATGTTAATCTTTTGTGAAATACGTTAATATTGATGTTAAGTAAAGAAGCATCATAAGAACATTTACTTATAGTGATTAATGATATGATATTAACATTTTATGGTAGTTGTTAAGTTTTATTGGTTAATTTTGTTACATAATTGCAGATTGGGAAAGGCAGAGGTGTTAGCATGAAAAAAGCTTCAGGGAAGAAAAAAACAAAAAGAGGGCGCTGGACGAAAGATGACTCGCAGTTATCCTTGCTGGCTTTACCTACCTTTGTATGGTATGTATTGTTTAGCTATTTGCCTATGTTTGGTGTGATAATTGCGTTTAAGAATTATAGAATTTTTCCCGGTAAAGGATTTCTATATAATCTGATACATAGTGATTGGTCCGGTTTCGGAAATTTTGTGTACATGTTTAAATCTAATAGTTTTGCATTATTACTTCGTAACACGATTCTTTACAATGTGGTATTCGTTATATTGGGTATCCTGATACCGGTCACTTTGGCGATTATGCTCAGTCTGATACACGGAAAGGTCAAGTCTAAGATTTATCAGACCTGTATGTTCTTTCCCCATTTCTTATCCTGGGTTGTTGTAAGTTATTTCGTATTTTCCTTTCTCAGCGCTGATAAAGGTATTTTCAATCAGATATTGGAGAGCTTGGGAAGAGAACCTGTTCAGTGGTATATGGAAGCAAAATACTGGCCTTTTATTCTAATCTTCATGAAGATGTGGAAAGGAGTCGGTTATGGAACAGTAGTTTATCTGGCTTGTATAACAGGCGTTGATACTACTTATTACGAAGCGGCTGTTATAGATGGAGCGACGAAATGGAAGCAGGTAAAATATATTACCATTCCCTTTTTAAAACCTATCATAATCATGATGTTTATTTTAAGTATCGGCGGTATCTTCAGTTCTGACTTCGGATTATTTTATCAGGTTACAAGAGGAATACCGGCTTCCCTTTATAATGTTTCCTCTACAATTGATACCTATATATACAATGCAATCAGATCTAATTCACCAATTGGCATGACATCCGCAACTTCACTCCTGCAATCTGTTGCCTGCTGCTTAACAATATTGTTTGCGAACTGGATCGTTAAAAAAGTAGATGACGAATATGCAATCATATAACTTATCAGGCGGTATTTTACCGCCATGTTAACTAACTAATATAGAGGATGGTGAAGATAGATGTTCGGAAAAAATAAAGAAGAAGAATCAGATTATAAATTAAACAGAATCTCAAAACCTACTAATTTTATATTTAATATCATTTTCGTAATTGGAGCAGCAGTTGCAATTATCCCTTTTCTATTCGTTATTATGATATCAGTATCCTCCAAGCAATCCATTGCCAAATGGGGTTACAGGTTCATACCAAAGGAGTTTTCCCTGGACGCATATATGTTCCTGTGGAATGAAAAGGATACCATATTCAATGCTTTCGGAATTTCATTGCTGGTTACCATATTAGGTACCATAATAGGTCTGATACTGACCTCCTCCATGGGGTATGTCCTATCCAGAGCTGAGTATAAGTTAAAAGGATTTCTTACCTGGGTAGTTTTCATCCCTATGATTTTTGGTGGCGGTATGGTGGCATCCTATGTAGTGAATCTGAATCTCCTCCATTTAAAGGATTCCATCTGGGCATTGATACTTCCGCTGGCGGTATCCTCCTATAATGTAGTCATATGTAAGACTTTCTTTAAAACAAGTATTCCGGATTCCATTGTAGAAGCTGCCAAAATTGATGGTGCCAATCAGCTGAGTATTTATACAAGAGTAATCTTACCTATCTCGAAGCCGCTGCTGGCTACAATTGGTCTGTTTTTGAGCTTTGGCTATTGGAATGACTGGTTTCAGTCCTCCCTTTACATAAACAAAAGCAATTTAATGTCATTACAGGCTATTTTAAATAACATTCAAAAAAATGTTGAATTTCTTGCCACCAACCCGTCGGCAGGACTCTCGATTCAGGAATATAAGAATTTGATGCCTACAGAATCTGCGAGAATGGCAATTGCAGTATTAATTGTTGTTCCCATAGCCTGTGCTTATCCGTTTTTTCAGCGGTATTTTGTCTCAGGTTTAACCATTGGTTCTGTAAAGGGCTGATTAAACTGATAAAAAGGATAAACCCAAACGTTAGTTGTTAATACTGAAAGAACAAATCGATATGAAAGAACAAATCAGCATGAAAGAAGCAAAAAAACTTAAATCAACCATTAAATATAAAAATGGAATTAGATAGAGAAAGAAATGACTCAAATAACAACGATTTATTAAAAGTATTATACTTTAATAAATAAATATCAAAACAACAGGAGGTATTTTATGAAAAGAAAGATTGCTTTGTTATTATCTTTCGTGCTGATCCTTAGTACAATTTTTGCAGGATGCTCTAAGAACACAAAGGAAAACACGAAAAACACTGGCAGCCAGGGAACAACCAATGGAGCTGCAACGACAACACCGGCAGATAGTAATGATAACGCATCCAAGGATGAGGTAGTAACCTTGAAATGGATTGCCGTTGGTAGTGGTATGCCTGACAATTATGAAGCATGGTTAGCACAGATTAATCCATATCTTGAAGAAAAAATTGGGGTTAATATCGATATGGAAGTTGTTTCTTGGGGTGACTGGGGAAACAGAAGAAATATTCTTGTTAACTCAGGTGAATATTTTGATATTCTATTTACAGATGGCAGCAATTTCGCCAGCGATGTTGCTTTAGGTGCGTATTATGATATCAAGGATATCGTAAAAACAAGCTCACCTGAGCTGTTCAGCTATATCCCTGAAGATTACTGGAGTGCAGTATCCATCAACGGAAATGTTTATGGTGTTCCTACCTATAAGGATTCCTCCATGTCCAATTATATTGTATGGGATAAGGCAATGGCTGATAAATACAGCATAGATTATAAGAATATCCATACACTGGAAGCTCTTACGGAACCTTTAAAGAAAATCACAGAAGGCGAAGGTCTTGCAGCCTTTCCCATGGACCAGAATGGACTTAGTATGGTCTTAAGTTTATATGATTCCATGGGTCTTGGAATTCCCGCAGTCGGTGTAAAGTTTGATGATGAGAGCCGTACAGTAGTAAATGTTTTAGAGCAGGCAGATGTAATGTCTCAGCTGAAAATCTTAAATGAGTGGTACAAAGCAGGAATTATCAATCCTGATGCACCTTCTACTTCTGAAACACCTACATACAAAGCAGTAAGCGTAGCTCAGGGATGGCCTTCAGCAGCAAAAACTACCTGGGGTCCTAATATGGGCGTAGAAGCAGAAGCTATTCAGATAAATGATACTATCGTTTCCAATGAAACAGTTCGCGGTTCTGTGAATGCAATCTATTCCGGTTCTAAATATCCTGAAAAGTGTCTGGAATTCTTACAGCTTGTCAATCTGGACACTAAGGTTAGAGATGCCTTTTATTTCGGTGTTGAAGGAGAGAACTTCAAATACACAGATGACGGCAAAATTGAAAGACTTAACACTGACTGGAAGATGGCAGGTTATACACAGGGTACCTTCTTTACCGTATCACAGCTGACAACAGATGAATTCAATCAGTGGGATGAAGTAAAAGCCTTAAACGAGAATGCAAAACCTTCTGTACTCTTAGGTTTTAACGTAGATTACTCCAAGATTCAGAATGAACTTGCAAACTGCAGAGAAGTTTATAATAAATATAAGAGTGAATTGTTAACAGGGGCTACAAATCCTGAAGAGACAGTTGCTAAGATTACAAAGGAATTAAAAGCTGGTGGTCTTGATACTATTCTTACGGAAGTACAGAATCAGATTAATGCTTATTATAAATAGTTTTATGTGGTGGTGAAAGGTTAGTTTTTTGGCAAGGGGACGGCAAACTGCAGAAAACAGATAGAACTCATGCTTCGATTACAAGGCATAAGAAGTCCTAATTCTCTGGAATTTTTGTGCTGGACATATTATCAAACAGATAACTCGCTCTGCTCAAACAATCTGTTTGATAATATAGCGCAAAATTTCCAGAGAAAAGGACTTCTAATGCCTTTCCATAGGCGCATTCGTTCTTTCTGTTTTCTGCAATTTGCCTGTTCTCGAAGAGAAATTAATGCTTTGGACACTTTGAGCAATTAGTAATAAATTTCTGGGCATTTATGCTGTAAAAGTTAATCAGTAAGTAATGATAAATTACATGTTATTAAAATTCGTAAGCAATGAAAATGTTAAGAATCTATAGGTAATGAAAATTAGCTGGTTCTGAAAATGAGTAAGTAAAAACATCAGTAGGTAAAAAAATCAATATGTAAAAAAAGTAAGAAAGAAATCAGTAGGTAAAAAACATAATAAAATCAGTAAGAAAGAAATCAGTAGGTAAAAAACATAATAAAATCAGTAAGAAAAAAATCAATATGTAAAAAAACATTAAAAAATTATCAAGTAAAATAAATAAATAATGAAAATCAATAACCAGTCAAAATAGATAAAGTTGATAAGTAAAAAGAAATTAATAATCATAAAGTAAGTCAATCAATGTTCAAAATATTAAACGAGCTGTTACAAAATGCAGGCAGAAAGTTCGCGTAGAAGTTTTGCAATAGCTCGTTTAATGTATTGTTAAGAGAAATACAACCCTTAAAAATGGAAATAAATTGGACTATCTGCTTTTATAAATAAGCCAATTTTATCATAAATCAAAGAGAGAATGCCAGGCAGCAGCAGTGCATTGGCGAATAACATAATGGAGGATAAAAGATGAGTAAAATTATTGGAGGGTCATATAATAATCTTCCTTGGCAGGATAAACCGGAAGGGTACAATAATCCGGTCTGGCGTTATAATGCAAACCCTATTATCGGAAGGGATGCAATACCCACTTCGAATAGTATTTTTAACAGTGCGGTAGTGCCTTTTGAGGAGGGGTTTGCAGGAATATTTCGCTGTGACAGTAAGGCTGTGACCATGGATATCTATGCAGGGTTCAGTAAAGACGGCATCAGCTGGGACATACAGCCGGAGCCCATTGAATTTACAGGAGAAGATGAGGAAATTACGGAAAAGGTTTACCGTTATGACCCAAGAGTTTGTTACATAGAAGATCGTTATTATATAACCTGGTGCAACGGATACCACGGTCCCACCATAGGAGTTGCATATACCTTTGATTTTAAAAATTTTGTTCAATTGGAAAATGCATTCCTGCCTTTTAATAGAAACGGTGTGTTATTTCCTAAGAAAATAGGTGATAAATATGCAATGCTCAGCCGTCCCAGTGATAATGGGCATACACCCTTTGGCGATATCTATTACAGCCAGAGCAAGGATCTGGAGTATTGGGGACATCACCGTTATGTGATGGGAACCTGTGATTTTGAGGAGTCCGGCTGGCAGTCCACCAAGATAGGGGCAGGAGCTACTCCCATAGAAACAGACGAAGGCTGGCTTCTTATTTATCATGGTGTTCTGGCGACCTGTAACGGTTTTGTATATCGTATAGGCTGTGCATTACTGGATCTTGACCAACCCTGGAAGGTAAAGAAGAGAACCATGAATTATGTCCTTGCTCCTGATGAATTATATGAAAGAACCGGTGATGTACCTAATGTGGTATTTCCCTGTGCAGCCTTGACTGATGCAGATACCGGAAGAATTGCGATTTATTACGGCTGCGCAGATACAGTAGTGGGCTTGGCTTTTACGACAGTGGATGATTTAATGGCAGCCATGGAAGAAGTATAAACTTATTTATCTTTCTGGTTGTAAAATAGCTTCGATGATTTATGAACATTTAAAATAGCTTCAATTTATGAACATTTTAAAAGCTTCAATTTATAAATATTTAAAAGGACTTCAATTTATAAACATTTGAGGAAAGTAAGGTATAAAAACCTACTTCAAATTATAGAAATCCTGTATAATGAAACAGGGATATAAAGGAAGAATTATTGACCGGGGTATAGGAATAATTGCTTGTAAAAGTAATACTTAACTGTACCCTGAGTAGAAAGAGGTGTCTATGGTATTTCTGGATAAGAGAATTCGTGTTATCTGTGATGAATTAAAAAAGCTTTCAGTTGTACAAAAAGTTACCGTCGATAACTGGAAATTCAAAAAAGGCAATTATGTATTTCCGGAGGATGCGGACAAAGCAGAAGCCCTATGGGAACAATTCGACTGCAGAACCATGCACTGGTATGGGCCTGATGAACATTACTGGTTTCGCAGTGAATTTACAGTACCCTCTTCCATGGAGGGTAAAGCGGTATGGATGAATGTAAGAACTCAGATCGAGGAATGGGATGATGGAAAAAATCCGCAATTCCTGCTATTTATTGACGATGTGGCAACTCAGGGGATAGATATGAATCACCGAAGAGTCCTTTTGACAAAGAAAGCAGTGGCCGGTCAGACCTATCGCCTGGATCTGCAGTCTTATACAGGAACACTTCACAGCGAATTTAACCTGATAGTTGAAATGCTTGAGATCGATCCTAAAATCGAAAAGCTTTATTATGATATAGAGGTACCTTTAAGTGCTTTTTCCCGAATGGAGAAAGACGATAAGGTAAGAAAAGACATTGAAGCAGTATTAAATAACTGCATTAATTTTCTGGACCTTAGAATTCCCTATACAAAGGAATTTTATGAGTCTTTAACAGCTGCTGATACCTATCTTGGGAAAGCTCTCTATGAGGACATGGCAGGTTATGAAGATGTAATTGCAACCTGCATCGGGCATACGCATATTGATGTTGCCTGGTGGTGGACGGTTGAACAGACCAGAGAAAAGGTTGGAAGAAGCTTCGCTACTGTGCTTAAGCTGATGGAGGAATACCCGAATTATAAATTCATGTCCAGCCAGCCCCAGCTATACTATTTCCTGAAGGAAAGATATCCGGAGCTTTATGAGAGACTGAAAGAACGGGTAAAAGAAGGCAGATGGGAACCGGAAGGCGGTATGTGGGTTGAAGCGGATTGTAATCTTACTTCCGGAGAATCCTTAGTACGTCAGTTTATGCACGGAAAGAAATTTTTTAAAGAGGAATTTGGTGTTGATAACAGAATACTCTGGCTGCCGGACGTATTCGGCTATTCCGGAGCATTGCCACAAATTATGAAGAAGTCCGGAATTGATTACTTTATGACCACTAAGCTGGCCTGGAATCAATTTAACAAGATACCCAATGATACCTTGAACTGGAAAGGTATTGACGGAACAAAGATTTTCACCCATTTTATATCTACCCTTGGAGTAGGGCAGAGCACCAATGAATTCTTTACCACCTATAACGGTATGCTTCATCCTGATGCCATTATGGGCGGTTGGACCCGTTATCAGAACAAGGATATTAACAACGATATTCTGATATCCTATGGATATGGTGATGGCGGCGGCGGTCCCACCAGGGAAATGTTAGAGACCTCTCTCCGTATGGAAAAAGGGGTAAGAGGTATACCCAAAGTACGTCAGGAGTTCTCCCGAACCTATTTTGATGAGTTATACGACAGAGTAAAGGATAACAAAAGGCTGCCGGAATGGGAAGGAGAATTCTATTTTGAATACCATAGGGGAACTTACACCTCTATGGCAAGGAACAAACGCTCGAATCGTAAGAGCGAGCTGATGTTAATGGATCTGGAACTGCTCGCTGTTATGGCGTTGAAGGAGAATATTCCATATCCCGCAGAAGAAATTGATGCAATGTGGAAAAAAGTGCTGCTAAATCAGTTCCATGATATATTACCAGGTTCCAGTATTAAAGAGGTATACGAAGTTACAAAGCAGGAATATGCTGAAATAGCAGATACAGCCGGCTCTATTATTCGTAACTGCCTGGAGGCTTTAACGGGTGCAGGAGAAGGCGTGACCATCTACAATACCCTGGGTTTTGTAAGGGATGATATTGTAAATCTTGGAACTATTGAGGGGAAGGCCCTTAAGGATGAAGCTGGTAATATTTATCCGGTTCAAAGCACCGGTGATGGCACAGTTGCTTATGTTAAAGGATTACCTGCTAAAGGCAGTAAGACCTTTGAAGTAATAAGCGAAAAAGTAAGTAAAGCATCCTTTAAGCTGGCGGGTAATCGCCTTGAAACACCTTTCTATATCATTGAACTGGATGAACAAGGATTATTTACTTCCATCTATGATAAAGACAATGACAGAGAGGTATTACAGAAAGGTCAGCAGGCAAATCTGTTCCGTATTTATGAAGATAAGCCTATTTATTATGATAACTGGGATATTGATATTTTCTATACAGAAAAATTCTGGGATATAACCGGAATAACCCGCATGGAATGGACGGAGCTCGGCGAAGTTCGCGTTACCTTGGAAATTGACAGAAAGGTCAGCAATTCAGTCATAAAGCAGAAGATTTATTTCTATGCCGACAGCAGAAGGATTGATTTTAATACCTACGTAGACTGGAAAGAGCATCAGCATCTTCTGAAAGTACATTTCCCTGTAAATATCCACTCTGATGAAGCTTCTTTTGATATTCAGTTTGGTAATCTGACGAGAAAGGTACACAGCAACACCAGCTGGGATATGGCCAGATTTGAAAGCTGCGGACATAAGTGGATCGATCTGTCAGAAGGACATTATGGTGTCAGTTTGCTAAATGACTGCAAGTACGGGCATTCAGTAAAGGACGGTAACATGGCTGTCACCCTGATTAAATCTGGTATTGAACCTAATCCTGCAACAGACCAGGAAGAACATTACTTTACTTATGCAATCTATCCCCATACTGAAGGCTGGAGAGCAGCAGGCACCGTAAGAGAAGCTGGCAGCTTAAATCAGCCGGCTTATGCGGTAAAGGGTGGTGTTCCCGGTGATTTTAACTCCTTCGCTTCCATCGATAAATCGAATGTTATGCTTGAAACTGTAAAACAGGCTGAAGCTGGTGACGGTATAGTACTGCGTATCTATGAATTTGAAAATGCCCTGACAAAAGCAAAAGTAACCCTCGAAAGTGCAGCAGACATTGTAGCTGTTGAAGAGTGCAATCTGCTGGAGGAAGTAATTGCAGCTGTACCAAGTACAGAAAAGGGTTTTGCCTTTGAGATAAAACCATACGAGATAAAGACCTACAAAATCAAATTCAAATAATTGTAAATTTGTATTTCCTCATAACCAAAAATATTGCATAATAAACTTAATGGAAAGAAGAAGCTGCCCCGCTTCTTCTTTCTGCAGCGTTTAATATATTTGTGATAAGGGGTTGACCTTATCCGGAGATGATAATATCTTAGGAATTAATTTTTATTGATTGCTATTTCAGTGCATTCTGATTGACAGAACGCACTGGTCTGAGTGTAGTGGAGAGCTTATTTGTAACAAGAAAGGTGGGTGTTTATGAATATTATACCAAGACCCCAAGTGGTCGTAACGGGAAATGAGCATTTTGTTTTATCCTATCAGGTAAGAATTATTATTGATGCTGCCTGTGGCAGCGAAGTGTATACACATGCAAAGCTTCTGGAAAAGGATATACAGTTAAAGCTTGGCTATAACCTTTCCATCACGAAAGGGGAGGCTGATACCAACTGTATTTACCTGACCCAGGCTGCAGCAATGAAATCAGAAGAGTACAAGTTGACCATTGACGCAGATGGTATACGAATCTATGGAGGGAGCAGTGCCGGAATACTTTATGGAATACAGACCTTAAGACAGGTCGTTGCTATGGAAGGAGCGGTATTGCCATATTTGAGCATTGAAGATTACCCGGACATACCAAACAGGGGTTATTATTTTGATGTAACAAGAGGAAGAATCCCTACCCTTGCCTATTTAAAGAAGCTGGTAGAAAAACTCAGCTATTATAAAATAAATCAACTGCAGCTTTATGTGGAACATAGTTTTTTGTTTAAGGATTTAAGTGAGGTGTGGAGGGATGATACCCCTCTGACCGGTGAAGATATTCTGGAGCTGGATGCCTATTGCAGGCAATATCATGTAGAGTTGATTCCTTCCTTATCAAGCTTTGGACATTTATATAAACTGCTGAGTTCGAAAACCTATGCTTCTCTTTGTGAGCTTGAAGATTCAGATAAGCAGCCCTTTTCATTCGATGACAGGATGGACCATCATACGGTGGATGTAACGAATACAGGTAGCATCCAGTTGATAAAGCAGCTTATTGAGGAATACCTGCCTTTATTTTCTTCCAGATATTTTAATATCTGCGCTGATGAGACCTTTGATTTAGGCAAAGGAAGATCCAAAAAACTGGCTGACCAGACAGGTGTTAACAGCATGTATATTCAGTATGTCAGAGAATTGTGCGAATACCTTGTTGATAAAGGGAAAACACCCATGTTCTGGGGAGATATTGTCAAAGGCTTTCCTGAAGCGATAAAGGAGCTGCCCGAGGAAACTATCTGCCTTAACTGGGGATATTCCAGATGTGAAGGAGAAGAGTCAGCCAAAGTACTTGCAAAAGCGGGAGCTGTTCAATATCTGTGCCCGGGAGTAGCAGGCTGGAATCAGTTTATCAATTTCATTGACGCTTCCTATGAAAATATCAGCAGAATGTGTTCCTATGCTTATAAATATCGTGCAATAGGCGTTTTAAATACGGACTGGGGTGACTTTGGGCATATTAATCATCCGGAATTCAGTATAGCAGGTATCATATTTGGAGCAGCATTTTCCTGGAATCATCTGATTCCGGACAAAGATGAAATTAAGGCTCAGATATCCGGTCTTGAGTTTGAAGACAGTTCTCTTTCTTTTATACATAATGTGGCAATGCTTTCGGAAAACAGCGTGTTTGACTGGTTACATGCTGTCCGTTACATGGAAATGGAAAGTAAGGGAAAAAGTGAAGAGGAGAAGGAGCATTTCCTGACATCAGTGGATTTTAGCGATGTGAAAGCGACCAACGATACCATCAATCAAGGAATCCTTCAACTGTACAGGAATCTGAAACATCTTGATACTACAAAAAGAGATCAGGTTAAACCTTATATTGTTGCGGCAGAAGGTATGGTGCTGTTCAATACCATTGGCGCTACTCTTTGTAAAGAGCTTTACGGAGTGGACAGTGAAGCAGCTGAGAATTCAAAGACTTTGGCGGAACAATTGGAGCATTGGTTCTATGTTTATAAGGAAGTGTGGAGAACTGTGAGCCGTGAATCAGAGCTATACCGTATACAAAATGTAATCCTGTGGTATGCTGATAAACTGAGAGAAAATTAGAGATTAATAAAAAGAGTGGTAATCTGCGTCGTGATTTTGGGAGACATAGCCCGCGATACCTCCCAAATCACTCTTTGTCTCCTGCAAAGCGGAATGTTCAGTTCGGCATAAGCAGTTTTCAAACATGTCCCAGGAAGAGTGAAAGAAAATTATTAATAGAAAGGGTGCCACGTTAAGATTCTTTCACTCCTTATTATTTGTGGCAGTATCGCAGTCCAGCCTGCGATATGCAATGGGTATAATATATGAAATATTTATATCAGGACAGTAACCTTTCTCCAAGAGAACGTGCAAGGGATTTACTATCTCATATGACAGTACGGGAAAAGGCAGGTCAGCTTAACCAGCATTTATACGGATTTCAGGTATATGAACGAAGGGAAAATGAAGTTGAATTAAGCAGAGAACTCATAGAGGAAGTAGAGTACTATGGAGGCTTGGGTGTACTCTATGGACTTTACCGGGCAGATCCCTGGTCGGGTAAAACCTATGAGAACGGCTTAACCGGAGTTCTGGCCCCCAAGACCTATAATAAGATTCAAAAATTTGTCCTGGAACATTCAAGACTTGGTATACCCATGTTATTAAGTACAGAATGCCCTCACGGACATCAGGCTCTTGATGGTTATCTTTTGCCGGTTAACTTAAATGCAGGAGCAGCCTTTCACCCGGAGCTTGTAAGGAAGGCATATGAGGTCTGCGGCAGCCAGTTAAAGGATATGGGAGTTCACCTGGCACTTATTTCTGTACTGGATGTATTAAGAGATCCCAGGTGGGGAAGAAGTGAAGAATGTTACAGCGAAGATCCGTATCTTTCCGGAGAGCTTGCAAAAGCTGCTGTTACGGGAATTCAAAGTACAGGTATAACAGCAGTGGCAAAGCATTTCTGTGCCCAGGGAGAAGGGACTGGAGGTATCAATGCCAGTGCCGCAAGGATAGGAGAAAGGGAACTAAGAGAAATCCATCTTCCTTCTGCAAAAGCCTGCAGTCAGGCGGGGGTACAGGGAATTATGGCAGCATATAATGAGATAGACGGTATCCCTTGTCATAGTAATAAAAAGCTGCTGACAGGATTCCTTAGGGAAGAGATGGGGTTTGACGGTATAGTCATGGCAGACGGACTGGCCATTGACCGATTGGATGTCATGACAGGGAATAATGCCCGTTCAGCTGCCATAGCGTTAAAGGCAGGAGTGGATGTCAGCTTGTGGGATGAAGGCTTTACAAGACTGGAAGAGGCTTATGATAATGGCTTTCTGACAATGGAAGAACTTGACAGAGCAGTCTTTCGGGTTTTGAAGCTTAAATTCGAACTGGGGCTCTTTGAAAATCCGTACATTGAAGAAAAAGATATCTCAAAAGTATATACTCACAAGAACCATCCGGAAGCACTTCAATTGGCAAGAGAATCTGTGTGCCTGTTAAAGAACGAGGACAATATTCTTCCCCTTAATAGAAAGAATATAGGCTCTATTGCAGTAATCGGACCCAATGCAGATGAGATCTATCATCAGTTGGGTGATTATACACCTCCGGTACGGGAGGGAGAAGGAATTACTGTATTAAAAGGGATTAAAGAATTCCTAAAGAACCACGGTGAGAATGTAGCCGTTAGGTTTTCAAAGGGCTGTGGTTTAATCGGGAAAGAGGAAGACTATATTGAAGAGGCGGTTCAGTTAGCAAAGGCTTGCGATTATACAATACTTGTTCTGGGTGGATCCTCCAGCAGGTTTTCCAAGGTTGAATTTGATGCAAACGGTGCAGCAAAATTAGGTGAAAGCCTGGACATGGACTGTGGTGAAGGAATCGATTCGGCAGTATTAAGCCTGCCAGGTCTGCAGGACAGGCTGACAGAAGCAATAGCGCAAACAGGAAAACCAATTATCACTGTCCTGGTTCAGGGCCGTCCTTATGCCATACCGGAGGTAAACAGGTATTCCAAGGCACTGCTATGTGCCTTTTATCCGGGAATAGCAGGTGGGCAGGCGATAGCAGAGGTACTTTTTGGAGAGACCTGTCCTTCGGGGCATCTTCCGGTATCTTTGCCAAGGCATGTGGGACAGCTGCCGGTTTATTATAATTATAAAGACTCCTATAATGCCATGAATTATTCGAATATACCAGATAAAGCACTTTATTCCTTTGGCTATGGTTTATCCTATACTACATTTCATTACGGCGATATAAAGCTTAAGTACCAGTATGCAATAGATTGCGTTGGAGCAGACAGCTGTCTAAAGGATAAGAAGCAGATAGAATGCTCAGAAAGTGAAAGTATAGGACTGACGCTTAATAATATGACAAAGGGCTGCATAGAAGTGGAAATTAATATAACCAACAACGGTAATTATGACGGTTATGCACTGATACTGCTTTTTATAAAGGATCTGCAGTCCAGTGTCATAAGGCGCGTAAAAGAACTGAAAGGCTTTACAAAGGTCTGGGTTAATAAGGGAGAAACAAAAAGAGCTGTCTTACAGCTGGATGAAGAAAAGCTCTCAAGCTGGAATGAGTTTATGGAGTTTACAATGGAGGCAGGAGATATTCAACTGATGCTATCGGATGGCTGTCAGACTTTCTGGCAGGGGAAGGTTATATTATTAGAATAGCAGGCAAGAAATAAATTCATCAAAGTGCAGGTATTTGTATAAGAATACTTAGGGATTTTCAATTAAGAAAGCAAAGAGCTGCTGTAAAAAAATTAAAGAATAAAAGTATAACCGTATGGCTTTCTGTATATATACCTGAAAGCCATACGGTTTCTTCAAGGTTATCTTTGCACTTACTAAAGCTTTCTATTGTAATATTTCTTAGGTTTTAATTTGCTTCCATTAATAATGGTCATATTTGTTCATAAAATACAAATATAATGGGGCAAAATATTAGAACATATCATTGATTTTCGTTACGATATCATCGTAGGTCTGGCCCGTAGCTATTGCATAAACGGAAAGGAGAAAAACGATCAGGGTAACGATAAGGTAAACAGGGCGAAAAGTAAATCCGCTGCCGTTATTTTTGTGTCTAAGGTATAAAAACAGATTAACAGCTAAATACCCTAAAGTAATAAAGCACACAATATAAGTAATTATCTGAGGTGTCATAATTTCCTCCTTTGTTAAGTTAACCCAAAGCGGCTGCGAAGTGCCTGGTACTCCTTGGGCTGGCTATAGTTAAGCTGATACTCTGAGGCACTTGGCAGTACATCGGCTACTGTCTGTACAGAAAATAGTTGTTTCCCGGTCTCGTCATGGAAAAGATAATTTGTCCCTACTGAGCCATAGGGGATAGCTTTAATCTGGCTTAGGGGATATTCTCCTACAAGCTGAATTTCCTTCTCTTCCGGAAGGTAGCTGTAAACTATAATAGGACTGTTATTAACATCAAATACCAGAACATAGGAATAATAAGTAGTTTTGTTCAGAAGAAAGCTTGTTTGTCTGGTGAAATGGCCGTTGACAAACAGTTTGTCTGACAGATTGCTGCTTTCTAATTCCAGGAGTTTCCTGATTTCTTCTTTCAACTGGGAATTATGTTCCTCCATTAATCCGCTTTCCTGATATTTCTTCATAGATACTTTATAATAGATTGTGTAACCTGCTACAAATACAATTATTAATAAAAACCACCACATTACTATCAACTCCTTTATTGTTTTTTCAGTGTTCAGAAATCACATCCATGAGTAAAGCTCTGCAGCTGCAGGAAAATTGTAACAATATTATATAATATTATTAACAAAAAATCAATACAAAATATAATTGTGGTAAATTGAATTAAGAACAATGAATTGCGAAAATGAAAATGAAATATTCCTGAATATTACGTTTAATCTTTGTATCTAAAATAAATCATCCGAAAAAGGGTACCTATGAACGAAACATTTCACAGGTACCCCTTATGGTTAAATATTAGTATGGATCTTAAACTTCAGTTAATCTACTATTTGTGCAGTTTTGTAATTAATCGGCTCTTGAATATGAAGCTGCTTATAGTTTGGCTTTGGTGTAATATGGCTGAAGTGTTTGAAGAATATATAATCGATGAGAAGAAGCTTGACAATGAAATTAGGTTGAAATCTGGCAGAAAAAATGAAAATAACAATTGAAAAGGCCGGTATGTTTCCTGTAGAATAAATATCATAACAACTAAAGGAAGGTATATTATGGGAAAACTGATCTATGATAAAGAGGAGATACTTGGTGCAATTGATAAAATAGTTGAGCGAACCAAACGAATGGACATGTCCTGGGATTGGCCTTGTGGAGTTGCTTATTACGGGTTGGCTACAGCCTATGAAACTACAGGAAATAAAGAGTATATAGAATTTCTAAAAGAACGAATTGATGAATTAATAGACATTGGACTTCCCACCTGGACAGTTAATACCTGTGCTATGGGACATTGCCTTATTACCTTGTATCAGGAGTATGGCGAAGAGAAATATATGGACCTTATTAAATCAAAGGTGGAGTATTTAAGCCACAAAGCCCTGCGCTTTGGCGATAATGTACTTCAGCATACGGTATCCAGCAAGAATGATTTTCCGGAACAATGCTGGGCTGATACTTTATTTATGGCAGCATATTTCCTGTTAAGAGTAGGAGTAATGGAAAAAGAGGAAGCACTGATAGAGGATGCCCTGAATCAGTATTACTGGCACATACAGTATCTGCAGGATGAGAACAGCGGATTATGGTATCATGGGTATAACAATATAAAGAAAGACCATATGTCAGGTTTTTATTGGGGAAGGGCTAACTGCTGGGCAGCCTATACCATGAGCCGGGTAGGTAAAATTTTGCCGGAATGTTACCTATATCCGAAATATCTTGAGATAGTTGGAAGTCTTAATGAGCAATTATCCGCTCTTAAGCTGCTTCAAACAGAACAGGGACTCTGGAGGACGATTCTAAACGATGAAGAAACCTATGAAGAATTATCTGCCTCTGCCGGTATAGCTGCTGCTATGATCTGGAAAGGGAATCCTCTTCATATTAAACATATACAAAGAGCCTTACAGGGAGTACTTAAGAACATCGCCCCCGATGGCCGATTGATGAATGTATCCGGTGGAACTGCGGTTATGAAGGATAGAGAAGGTTATCAGAATATCTCTGTAAAATGGATTCAGGGCTGGGGGCAAGGGCTGGGACTGGCATTCTTAAGTGCAGTACTTATGTCTGACAGTATTTTAGGAGATGGAGCGCTGTAAACAAACCCTGTTCAGGAGGAGCATATTTTGAAAAAGTTGGATTAATAAGAATTTCTAAACAACAAATATCCATGTAATAACAACATAATACAATTCCTTTTATTATTTATCTGATATATTCTACTGATTGTAATGTAAACACAAAAGCAGCAGAAAGGATAATAATATGGAAAAGATGCTGGGATTTAACCCGCCCATGGGATGGAATTCATGGAATACGTTTACCTGGGATATTAACGAAGAATTAATACGCGATGTGGCAGACTGTATGGTTAGAGATGGGTATCGTGATGCGGGATATGAGTATATTGTAATTGATGATTGCTGGAGTCTGAAAGAGAGGGATACAGAGGGAAGGCTGGTTCCTGATCCTAAAAAGTTTCCCGGTGGAATGAAAGCATTAGCTGATTATATACATGGGAAGGGTCTGAAATTTGGCATGTACTCCTGCGCGGGAACACATACCTGTGCAGGGTTTCCGGGAAGCTTTGAACACGAGTTTCAGGATGCAGAAACCTTTGCTTCCTGGGGAGTGGACTTTTTAAAGTATGATTATTGCTTTAAGCCCCGCCATATGTCGGGAGAACTCCTTTACAAGCGAATGAGCCTGGCACTTAAGAATTGCAATAGAGACATCTTATTTTCAGCCTGCAACTGGGGATTCGATAATGTGTATCAATGGATTAGAGAATCCGGTGCACATATGTACAGGTCTACGGAAGATATCCGGGATAATTGGGAGTCCATAAAGAAAATAGCTGTCAGCCAGTTGGATAAAGAATGTTATACAGGTACCTTTTGCCATAATGACATGGATATGCTGACTGTAGGTATGTATGGGGGCAGTAACAGCAGCTTTATTGGGAGTGTCGGCGGATGTACTGATCAGGAATATAAGACACATTTTTCCCTTTGGAGTATGATGGGGTCTCCTCTGATGATTGGCTGCGATATTCGCAATACCAGCCAGATTACAAAAGATATTCTACAGAACCCAGAGATTATCCGTATTAATCAGGATGCAGAGTCAAGAGGAGCATATCGGCTTCAGGCGGAACCCCAATGGTTCAATGCAGAGGAATGTTTTATTTTGGTCAAGGTGCTGACAGACGGAGATATAGCCATAGGCCTCTTTAATCTGAGTGATGGACAGAAGGAACTCGCTGTACAATTTTGGGACATGGGGATACCTTCAGCAAGCAATAAGGCATTGTCTTTATTTGATTGCTGGAACCATAAAGAACTTGGAATTTACAAGGAACGATTTGCGGCAGTCGTTCCGGCACATGACTGCTTAGTAGTACGTGCAAAGCTGGTGTAATTATGTCTGAATGGAATTACTGTAAAGACTGCGGAGCAAAACTCTCAGAGGATGAAAAAGCAATTTGTTTTAAGCTGATTTCAAGAACATCTTCAGTATTCTATTGCATCGATTGTCTTTCTGTTAAGTTATCCTGTAGCAGTGAAGCGATAAAAAGCCGGATTCAATATTATAGAGAATCCGGCAATTGCGTGTTATTCCGATGAGGATAAACAGTTTTGGTTCAATATTCGTTCAATTCTATACTGTGTTGGCGTTGTACCGGTTATGCGTTTGAAGATTTTGGAAAAATATAGGGGATCAGCATAACCTACCGAATAAGCTACAATTTTTATCTCGAGATCAGAATGATAAAGCAGATCACAAGCCTTTTTGATTCGGTAAGCAGTAAGATATTGATGCACGGATTGATCAGTTGCTTGTTTGAACAATCTAAAAAGATAAGTACGGTCAATATTTACATGCTGAATTATATCTGAAATCATTAATTCAGTTCTCCAGTAGTTTGATTTTATAAAATGTTTTGTAGCTTTGACATAATCAAAAGTTACGGAGGACTGATTTTTAGGAAAGTACTCTATATAATAGGAAAGTAATAAACGAAGTCTTGCGCTGCTGCGCTCAATTTCAAAACGATTTATTCGGTAGGCTTCAGAAATATGGTATAGATTTTTCCACTCTATGGGGCATTCAGGTGAAAGGGGTTGTGTTACCGGACACTTAACAGATAAAGTGGTTAAATCTATTAATTCCTTTGCCTCATCCCCTCGAAACTCCACCCAGACATATTCCCACGGATCCTGTTCCTCTGGATAATAATACACCTCGGTATCCGGAAAAATTAGAAAGCTTTCTCCTGCCTGCAAATGGTGACAGACCTTGTTCACCATATAATATCCTTTGCCGGAAATTATATAATGAAATGCATATAAATCACGAACACCCGGACCCCAACGATGTAAATCAGCTGGCTTATATCCAAAACCGACACAACGTAATGAATCAAATGAGAAGGTATTTACGTCTCTCATAAGAGCTCCTTTTCAATAGAGTAATAATCATATAAAAATGTAATGATAACTTATTTTATCATCTGCCAGGCTGTTTCGCAATGAAAAGGCTTAACAGTCTGCTCTAAATTCCTGGAAATCTCGTTAGAGTTTGAGTGGGAACTTATTTCCAATAATCATAGAATACGATGTCCTCTAACTCCTTTATTTTCTTGTCACAGGGTGCCTCTGCGGCATATCCTGCGGGAAGCAGGTATAAACAGGTAATATGTTCCGGAAGCTGCAAAACCCTGTTAGTTTCTGCGATATCCAGAAAACCTACTATGCAGGCGGAAAGTCCATGGACTGTTCCTGTTAGAATAATATGCTCTGCACCGATTAAAGGAGCAGCATTTTCAAACAAGGTAGTTCTGGCTTTTCTGTCCGGATATTCACATAAATACTTTATAAAGTCATTGTTAAACCGTAGCTTGTTTACTAAAAGTCCAAAATCCTCATCTGTTTGTTCAGCAATATCCCAGCTTAAATCGGCACAGCAGGCAAAAACAACAGGAGCTTGTGCAATCCACATCTGATTTCCGGCTGCTCTTGCAAGCTTCTCTTTTATCTCCGTAGCTTGTATTACTCCGTAGTAAGTACTCTGTGAATTGCCGGGTGAAGGTGCCAGTCTTGCAGCTTCCAGCATTTCTTTCAGAATGTCTTCTGGTATGGCAGTAGTTTTATAGCTGCGGGCAGATCTTCTTGTCTTTATAATAGTACTTAATTCCATTGCATTACCTCCTTTGTGGCTGCCGCACATATTACTTTACTTTCTGTATTATAATCGGCTCCTGCTATATCTCCGTATAAAGCTATATTATAAAAGCCAGCAGTATTTAAATCCCTTCTAAGTTCCTCTTCTGTAAAGATGTGATCCCAGATATTATAGCATTCCATGTTATCTTTTGTAATGATAACAGTCTGATTAAGCCTGGTATTATCTTCAGGATAGATAGAATGGGAGTTAATACATACATGGGGTTTGGCATTCCAGAAACCACTTTCCTGCTGGAACCAATCCCGGGATTCGGATTTCCCTTCATACGCGTTGGGAGCAGTTACATCAAGAATGAATTTACCTCCAGGTTTCAATGCTTTAAATATTCTCTTTAATAATTCTTTTCGATTATTCTCAGACATAACGCAAAAATCACAATATATAAGTGTTATGACATCAAATTCCTCCTGGTAGGATAACTCCAGATAATCCTGATAGATATAAGTGATATCGGAGCCATTCTGCAATGCACTGCTGCGGGCATAAGCTATTGAACGGTGTGAGTAGTCTATTCCGGTCACCCCGTACCCGTTCTTACAAAATCTTTCCGCATAAAGTCCAGGACCGCAGCCCAGATCAAGCAGCTTCGTATATTGTAAAGGAGGTGCTATCTGTGTAATCCAGTCCACTGATCTTGTTATAAAAGCGTGATTTCTGGAAGCGGCATCCCAACTGGAATCAAGATGGGCTTTTAGCATTTCGTTGGAAATATGCTCATCGTCCCAGAATTTTGCAGTACTTTGCTCGTATAGCTCAGGTTTCTTTGAGAGTAGGTCTAGTAATTTTTGATACATAAGAATTCCTTTCGTGAATATCAGATCTTCGATTTGATATATCTTAATGTGCATTTGAAAAAGCGTCTTTTGTTTTTAGTCTAAATTACCATGGTTCTATTCTGTGATAACATGAAAAAAGCTGTGGAATTATCCACAGCTTTCTGGTATTTGAAATAGGTGCGTGGATGGAAGAATGAAAATCATATTTTGGACAAAGAAAATAAACTGTTGCAAAACAGTCAGTTTTTCTTATTCGGTTATGATTTTATTCGTCTTTTCCACGTTCTCACTTATATTACTGATTATGCAATATCAAGTGTGCCGGATTGCGTCACCTCTTAAATTCATGTTATCACGTCAATAGGATAGCATAGATTTTTTGCTTCGTCAATATTAGGAAAATAATAAGTAATAGTTTATTATGAAGAGATAAATAAGATAAACATCTGGTGAAATTATTTGATTTGGTATATAATGTAAAATGTTTGAAAATAATTAACCCAAAAATAATTAATGCAAAAATAAATAATACGAAAATAGGAATACGAAAGTAAATGTCATTATATGATACTCCAATATTTATAAATCATCATTATAACTTTGCAGTACTGGCGGTTTACTGCAAAGTGAATTCTCTGCTTATATGTTATATTTAAAACGAGGTGATACAATGGAATGGCTTGATAAAATGAACAGTGCAATTGACTATATTGAAGCACATATAGGTGAAAAGATTGATTATAAAAAAGTGGCACGGATAGCCTGTTGTTCTTTGTCTGGATTTCAACGGCTGTTTACCTTTGCAACGGATATAACAATATCGGAATATGTCCGATGTAGAAGGATGGCATTGTCAGCTCGTGAGCTAACAGGTAGTAATGATAAGGTCATAAATATAGCAATGAAATATGGTTATGAATCACCGGCTGCTTTTTCACGCGCGTTTCAAGCTTTTCACGGTCTAGCTCCTACCGGTGTGCGAAAAACAGGCATTTATTCTGATTATCCCAAGATTTCACTTCAAATTAAGATAAACGGAGGAAATTTATGCATGAGCACGAAAACGTTAGTAAAAATTGAAGAACATGGACATGAGCGGATTGTCCAATTTTTTGTGAATTGTCAGGCGCCGGAGGAAGTTGCGTGGACCCAGATAAGAAACTGGTGTGTTAAGAATTTAAGTGATTTTACTGCACGAAGATATTTCGGTTGTGCCCCAAAAGGGCATCATCCTGATGGCAAAGAGCACCATACTGGCGAAGAGGAAGGTAAACATGAATACCTTTCCTGTATGTTTTTGCTTGAGGAAGAAGGTAGCGATAAGAAGTTTAAAGGAGCCGATGTCAGTGATGCACCTAAAGGTTTATTTCTTGTCGGTGATGTAGCTCTTAATGAATTCGATGAACAGGGATTACTTGATATAGGTGCATCAATGATGAAAGCTTCTGAAGTGATGATGGAATTCATCAAAAATACACCGGAGTATGAGTTTGAATTACAAGTTAGACCTTATTATGAAGAGCATGTATTTTCAAAAGAGTGGTTTCAGTCAGGAGGTGAGCTGTCAGGATTTAAATTATGGCTGCCAATTAAAAAAGTTTAGAATAGTTCTTTATTAATATACAATAAAGGGTTGATAGGGTTTATATTAACTAAATCATATTAAATCATAATGCAGCTACTAAATAATTTAGATAGTCATGTGCCTGTTCCTTGGAACAGGTATTTTCTTTTAGGAAACTCCACTCCAATATCAGCAATATGGTATTACTGTAATGATCGGCCAGTATTTCATAGGGGATTTTACAGGGTTTGGTTTGGGAGCATTGATAAAAGATTTCTCGTGTACTGGTATTCATATACATACGGAAATGATTATACATAATACCTTCTTTTGTGTTATATTTGAGAATTTTTATTAATATTGTAATATGTTCAAGACAGAAATCGTAGATTCTATCAAACAGTCCGAATAAATTCTCTTCAGGGTTATGGCATTCATGGTCATTTATAAAAATCTTTTCTACGAGACAATACCAGCAATAACCCAATAAATCATACTTATCCTCAAAATAGTTATAGAAGGTTGCTCTTGGGTAACTGCTTTTTTCGCATAGTTCATTGACTGTAATTTCCTCAAAAGCTTTGTTACTCAGTAACCCTAACAGAGTTGCCGAAAATGCAGCCAGGGTCCGCTGGGAGCCACGGGTTAATCTTTTATTTAGGTCGATTTTCATAATTTATACCCTTTGCATATCGCAGTCCTGCCTGCGATACTGCCACAAATAAAAAAGAGTGAAAGAGTCTCCACGTGGCATCCTTTCGATTTATTATTTTCTTTCATTTTTACTCCTTGCAGATATTCAAATTTGTCTAAGTTTAGACAGTATGTGAAATATGAAACTTGATATAACTTAATTCACAATATATCATAATAAATAAATATAAACAAGTGTCTAAATTTATGCGCTTGTCCTATTTCGAGGAGAGGAGAATAACTATGATATTTTACTTTTCAGCAACAGGTAATTGTAAATACGTAGCCCAGAAGCTGGCAGAGGCAACAAATGACAGAATTATCTCTATAACAGAATGTTCAAAAGAAAATAAGTATCACTTCGAACTGCAGAGTCGGGAGAAAATAGGGTTTGTTACTCCGGTTTATTTCTGGGGGCTTCCTACAGTGGTACTGGATTTCCTGGAAAGGCAGGAGCTGCAGCAGACAGACAAACATTATGTGTATCATATTGTAACCTTTGGCACCCTTAATGGAAAAGCACAGATCATGATGAGGGATGCCTTAAAGAAAAAAGGAATAACCTTAAACGGTAAATTTATGGTGCAGATGGTTGACACCTGGACACCGGTCTTTGATTTGTCTGACAGTGAAAAAAACCGTAAGGACACCCAGGCTGCGGATAGTATGATTGCTGAAGCAATTCAAAAAATAAAGGGAGAAATTACAGGAGATTTCAATAAGAAAAAGGGACCGCCCATTGGAGGGGTTTTTTATAAATTGTATGGAACAGCCAGAAGGACTAAGAAATTCAAAGTAGAGGATTCCTGCATAGGATGTGGTCTGTGCGCCAAGAACTGTCCGGTAGATGCAATAGAGCTGCAGGATAAGAAACCGGTGTGGGTGAAGGAACGCTGTGCACTCTGCCTGGCATGCCTGCACCGATGTCCGAAATTTTCAATCCAATATGGTAAGAATACAAAGAAACATGGGCAATTCGTAAATCCTTATGTTAAGCTCTAATATGAGAAACAGTAATACCGGGTTATCAATTTTTCTTATGATTAAATAATAAGTGTACGTATTTTAAAGGCTTTTGGAATCTTTCTCTGATAATAAAATATGAGCAGTTATTCCGGCAGTTACCGGTATAATTAGGGTAACACCAAGACCACTGCATAATATGGAGATGATCTCAGCACAAAAGACCTTTGAATTCATAATGGTGCCGAAGGAATAATCCAGATCTTTCATCCATAAGATCAAAGCCATAAAGCCGCCCACAAATGCGAAATATAAGGTATTAGTCGTAGTTCCAAGAATGTCTCTTGAGATGTTTAGCCCGGATAGAAATAGATTTCTTCGGGTGATAGTAGGATTATGAAGAAATATTTCGTTCATGGATGATGAGATGGAGATGGCAGTATCATTAATTGCACCTATTAACCCCATAATTATGGTACTGACAGCAATCTTATTAAAATCAATACCTATGGTAAGTGTGTACAGACTGATTTCCTCGAATTCTTCTTCGCTGAAACCTTGTATTCTGGTTATACTGCCCATAATATAAATTAACAGGAACATTCCTGCCAGTGTAAGGAGAACCGAGAGGAAAGCAGCAACGGTTTTACGACTTATTCCATTAATATAAAAAAGAGTAAAAGAGCTTACCAAGATACAGGCTAATATAGTTACAAGGATTGCATTGAGATTATGGGCAATCAGTAGGATGCTAATAAAAAGGATTAAAAAATTTATAATTAGTGATAGAAAAGACCTGCTGCCTTTTTCTTTTCCGATTAATTTCATTAAGATAAAAAGAATAGCAGCTAAAATAATAATAACATTCATAACGCTTAATCAAGCTGTTAGGATGGCTGGTAAGAAGTGTCTAATGCACTTTATTTACCCTACCCTGGCAGTGGTTCCTTTCTCGTTTTATGTTAATGCTAAAACAATGCGATAAGCTGGGGGGCTGTCTTTTTTAAGCTTAGCAGTCCGATTGTTTTTATAATGAAGCTTTTATGGACCTTTGTCGTATAAACATAGATAGGTATAAAGATATGGGTATAGTAAGAACGATTCCGATGCCTCCTGTCAGTGCCCGTATCAGTTCTAGGGAAAGATTAATACTAAAGGTATAACCGACTTGATAACTGTTTCTTAGATAAACAAGCAGTATTGGTATTGTGCCACTTAGATAGGCAAAAAATAATACATTTGCCATAGTTCCCATAATATCTTTTCCGATTTCCATTCCGGACTCTTTGAGGGCTTTTGTGGATATGTCAGGACTTTTCTCACAAAGTTCGTGAATAGAGGAAGAAATTGTAATGGCAACATCCATAACTGCCCCCAGGCAGCCTACCAGTATCTCAGCCATAAATATTTCATGGGGAGGCCTTGTAAGAAACTGCATCTCTTCATATCTTACTCCCCTTTCATTTGTCAGCTTCATTACGGTATATGCTATGAGCAGGGTAATGAAGGTTCCGAGCAAGGTGGATAGAATAGCTGTAAATGTCTTTCTGTTATAACCACTGACAAGCAGCAGGGACAAAACAGTAAAAATAATTACTACGACACTGCAGATAAACAGCAGATTAATACCTTTCCTATACAAATCCATGACAAAAGAGAAGAGAACGATATTAAATAGTAAAGTCAGTAAAGAGTACAGACCTTTTCTTTTGCCGACTGCTATGATAAATACGATAAATAATACGGCCATTAATACGAGATAATGATCTCGTTTCAGGCCTTTAATAGTTCCTGTCAATTGTGCTTTGTCTTTGTTATCCAGAGAGATAAAGAGTTTATCTCCAACTTTATATTTATTGTCAGCAGCACCGGAATAGGTATATTGGTTCTTTAGTTTCACTTCTTTGCCGATAAAATCGCCGTTTACGATTTTGCCAGTTAAGAGTTGGATATACGTAATATCTTTATTTCCGTAATAATCGGTTGTCTTTTCTTCTTCCAGTAATTGAACTTTTGTTACTTTAACAAGAGTCTCTTTGTAATAAGCATAATTATTATTAACAACCAGGATGGAAAAGAGGCAGAATAATCCTAGGAGCAGATAAAGTATGAGTTGTTTTTTATATTTAACATGTTTCATAAGCGCACCGTTATATGTATTACCCTAAATTAATAATGTGTAAATTTCTTCAAACATAGTATCACATTATACTGGGAATGTAAATGTTATAAAACCTTAACCCAAGTGTAATAATTATGGTTAGAATAAAGACTGTCATTATTGAGCTTTAAATTTGTTTAGAGTGTAAAAAAAGACAGCCGAAGCTGTCTCAGTAAATCATTATAGACCAGGTTTTTAGGTATTTATCAGTAATCACTTAAAATATTTAGGTGTGTTTATCTGTAATTGGTAAAACTGCTTTCCATGAAATTCATGTCAGTTTCTTTATAGACTTCTCGTACCCACTGGCACCAGCATAAATCTATCTCAGCTTTTGCAAGAGCCCTTTGGGTCAGGATATATCCTCCAAAGGCTGCATTTTCCTGTTCGAGAGATGTGCTATCTAATTTAAGCAAGGCCATTTTATATTCATCTATTTTATTCCTGTAACGGATCTCAAGTTCATCAAATAACATATTGGCTGTTTTCTCATCCATACATTTAATACAGTACATTTTAAGAGAGGCTTCATCACGGATTACCTCACTACCGGTTTCCGATAAGAACCACTCGTTGAGGAGTTCTCGGCCGGAGTCTGACAAGGTGTAAATCTTCTTATCCGGTTTACCGCTTTGCTTTTCGCTGACGCATTCAATATAGCCTTTGACAGTTAGATCAGAAAGAAGCGGATATATGGCACTGTGAGTAGAACGCCAGAAACGGTTGATTTTAGCAGTCAGGTCGTAGCCGGTTAATGGCTGGGTTGATATTAACCCAAGCAGTCCATAGGATAATTTATTCATAGGTTCACCTCAAGATAATAAAAGTTAGATGGTGTTAATTATGCTTATTAATAATTCACACTAGACTTTACAGGTTAAGCGCCAGAATGTCAATAATAATATTAATATATCTTATACTTAAACCGGTTCTTCTGCCGTTAAAATATTTATTTCAACGGGTGCTGATTGCTGGCGCTTTTCTGGAGTACCATCTGAACCATCTGTATTATCTTTCTTTAACAAGAAGCAAAGAGGCAGAGCGAACAACATAATGATTGCAGATATAAAGTAAACATCATTGACACCCATTACGAAAGAAGCGGAGGAAAGTCCTTCCTTGCCTAAGTTTAGTGCAGCACCGGAGGCTGCCATATCTTTTGCGTGGGAACCGGACTGGTAAGTTAACAGGGATGTAAATATTGCAATGGACAGGCAGCCGATACTCTGAGCCACCCAGTTGTTAATGGAAGAGCCGCTGCCGGATTCCTTCTTATCCAGAGAAGACATGCCAAGCATCGTTACCGTACCCAGTGCCATGGCAATACCGACATTACGGAAGGTCATACAGAGAACCACATAGGTATGACTGGTGTTAAGGGTAAGATGTGCCAGTAAGAAAGAACCTGCCGCCATAGAGATAACCCCGGTAACCAGAAGGATTCTGGGATCAATACGGTTATAGAGTTTGCCAACTATTATAGTACAAAGAGCCATTGCCAAGGAGGAGGGGAGCAGAATCAAGCCTGCATCAAGAGCTGATACATGTTGTGAATTCTGTAGAAATAAAGGAGTTAGCAGAGAACCGGCATACAGACCCATAGTAACGATGCTTCTAATAATGACACTGACTGAAAAACCTCTGGATTGAAACACCCTGAGATTAAGGATTGGGCTCTTGGCAGTGAATTCTCTGTAGATAAAGAACAGGAGAAGAAAAATACCAAGGCCAAGGAAACTTAAGGTCTTAGCAGAAGCCCATCCCCAGTGGGAGACTTCGCTAAAGGTGGTGAGCAATAAGACACTTGCAAGCACGCAGGACATAAAGCCTTTCAGGTCAAAACCAGCTGGCGGATTAAGCTTATAAAAGGGTACATTTTTTATGATAAAAATAATAGCAATGATTCCGATCGGGATATTCATAATAAAGATAGCTTGCCAGTTAAAATATTGAATAAGCCAACCGCTGATAGTCGGTCCGATGGCGGGAGCTACTGTTGCAGAAAGGCTCCAAAGACTCATGGATACGGCCTGTTTCTTTTTTGGAACCAATTGATAGATAAGGGACATGGTTGAAGGAACTGCTAAACCGTTGAACAAGCCCTGTAGTATACGAAAGGTAATTAAGGCTTCCACGTTCCAGGAAAATGCACATAGCAGGGATGAGAAGGTAAAACCCAGTATGGAAATTAGATAGGTCTTTCGGTAGCTGAATTTTTCACCCAGAAAACAGGTAATTGGCGCAATAATACCTGTAGCCAGCATAAATCCAGTGGTAGTCCATTTGACAGTATCAAGGCTGGTATCAAAATGCTCCATTAATACAGGAAGGGCTATGTTAATTGTGCTGGTTGCAAGGGTTGTAAAGAAGCCTCCGATTAGAAGGGACGCCATGAGAAGAGGGTAATTAAGTTGTTTGGGTTCATTTGTGTTCATAGGATTCTCCAGACTTTTAAATAGAATGCTAAACTATATTATGTTTATATGTCAGAAATGACATAAGAAAATAATATAACAGAAAAAAACATATGTCAATAATGACATATGTTTCACCTTGCCGTTTCTCACAAATTGCATTCCACTAATTGAAACGCTCAGCCCGGTACATGAGTTTACAGAACACCCTAGATATTAAGTGTAAAATCTTTCACACCGCGGTATTTTTCTCGTAATTTGCCCGGTGATATGCCCACATACTTATGGAAAACTTTATTGTAGTAATTAGCACTTGTATAACCTACCAGATGAGATATTTCTTCTAAATTATAGTCTGTGGTTACCAGCAGTTTGATCGAATGTTCTATTCTGAGTTTTGTAAGATAGTTCCAGGGAGAAATACCTACAGTTTTCATAAAGGTATGATTGAAATGATACTTAGACATCTGTATATTATCTGCAATATCATCAAGACAGATATCCTTGTGAAAATTATTTAGCATAAACCGAATGGAGGCATCTATTTGGTTATTGCTGGTCAAATCCTTCGCAGCAGGGTGGTTTAAAGTTCTATTTAATTTCATGATAAATTCATACCCAATGGAGGAAGTGCCATAGCCATCTTTGATTTCATTGTTAACAGCCTTCCAATAGATTTCAAAAAGAAATTTTATCACTTCGTCGTCTTTATGAAAGGGAATGACACAACCATGTGTCTCCTGCAACTTCGTCCATTCCATAAGCGGAAGTGATCCGTATAAGGTAATAAAGACAAACTCCCACTGTTTGGAAGTTTCGGGCAGATAATATTGATGGTCACTGGGTATGGCAGCGATGAAAGCTGTGCCTTCCTGCAAATTGTGTGTTTGTCCATCCACCTGAAGAATACCGTTTCCCGACAGGGTGTATTGAAAGATGCAATTACCTGTTTCGTCAGGTCTTTTCCTGCCATCAAAGAAATAAGAAGGAGAGGACTGTATCTGCCAGCCAAAAGAGTGAAGCTGTACGGGTGGTGTTTGTGGCCCTATTAAATAACGATACCCAAAAGACTTGTGCATGAAATCTTTATCTATATTCAACAATATATTACCCTCCTGGCACATTATATTACCGTTGTTTTAGTGTAAATGCGATGATAATATATATTATATAGCATAAAAACAAGGTATTCCAGATATTTAATTCCAAAGGTTATATAAATTTTTTGGCGCAATATATGGAATTGTATAGAAATTGAGTTACAAGTATTTAAAACTTTAGGTAGAAAATTTCTATATAAACTCAAACTCAATAATGTTAAAAAGGAAGACTATATTGCAAAGGAAGACTATATTGCAAAGGAAGACTATATTGCAAAGGAAGACTATATTGCAAAGGAAGACTATATTGCAAAAGAAGACTATATTGCAAAGAAGACTATATTGCAAAGAGGACTATATTGCAAAGGGGACTATATTGCAAAGGGGACTTTATTAAAAAGGAGACTGTATTATGTACAACGTTAACTTAGAAATATTAGAAAACGAATATTGGTGGGGTGGAATCGTGCAGGATGGTATATTCATGCCTGTGAAAGACACGGAATTCAGCAGAGATTTATCTATGGAGCAGAAAGCAAACCAAAGCACTCCTCTGCTTATATCCTCAAAAGGACGCTATGTTTGGAGTGAGGAGCCTTATACTTACAGTTTTGATAAGAAGAAGCTTGTTGTATCAGGAAAAGAAAGAGCAATAGAGGTCAGTGAAGGACATGAAAATCTTAGAGGAGCTTTTCTTCATGCTTCTAAAAATTACTTTCCCGCAGATGGAACATATCCGGCTCCGCTGATGTTTACCGCACCTCAATACAATACCTGGATTGAGATGATGTATGAACCAACCCAGCAGAAAGTATTAGACTATGCCAAATCCATATTAGATAATGGGATGCCGCCGGGTGTATTGATTATTGATGACAACTGGCAGGAGGATTATGGAGTATGGAACTTTCACCCCGGTCGTTTTCCGGACCCTAAGGTTATGATTGACAGCCTGCATAAGATGGGGTTTCAGGTTATGCTGTGGGTATGCAATCTTGTAAGTGCAGACAGCCTTACCTCAAGATACCTTGAAAAACAAGGTTATCTGGTAAAAAATACAGAAGGTTTGCCTGCAATTGCCCGTTGGTGGAACGGATACAGTGCAATGATAGACTTTACCAATGAGCAGGCAGCTGGCTGGTTCAATGATAAACTGAAGCAGCTGATGGAAGACTATGGAGTAGACGGCTATAAGTTCGATGCCGGTGATCTGGATCAGTTTCAGGAGAATTTCGCATGTTATAAACCCATTAATGGTTTGGAATATTCCCAGATCTGGGCACAGGTTGGCAGTAACTATTCCCTTAATGAATACCGTGCCTGCTGGAAGATGGGAGGAAAAGGTCTGGCTCAGAGACTTAGCGACAAGAATCACAGCTGGAACCTGGAGGGAGGCCTTGGAAGCCTTATTCCTAATGGCTTAATACAGGGTATTCTCGGTTATGCCTTTACCTGTCCTGATATGATTGGCGGAGGAGAATATATGAATTTTCTCGAGAACAGCCAAAATCTGGACAGAGAGCTTATTGTCCGTAATGCCCAATGTGCCGCATTGTTTCCTATGATGCAGTTCTCTGTCGCACCTTGGAGAGTGCTGGATGAAATGCACCTTACTATATGTGTGGAGATGGCTAAGCTTCATGAGAAATTTGGTGATAGAATCCTTAAGCTGGCAGAAGCGGCAGCAGTTACCGGCGAGCCTATTATCAGACACCTGGAATATGTATTTCCTGGCAATGGTTATGAGACAATCAATGATCAGTTTATGTTAGGGGATAATATCCTGGTAGCGCCAGTTCTGGAAAAAGGAGCCACCACAAAAAGAGTCATCTTTCCCGAAGGAAAATGGATAGGCGATGACCAGAGCGAAGTATATGGCCCTTGTGTTCAAATAGTTGAAGCACCATTGGAAAGATTGCCCTGGTATGAGAAGCAGTAGGCTTACACTATCCTTTTAGTTAGTATCTCACCAATAAGTACATACTTGTATTCGTGAACACATAAGGTTATCATATAGGAAATAATCTTTCTAGGAGGCTGTACGATGAAAAAGGAAATACAGGTATTAGACTACGCAAATGATATTATGAAGGCAGTGCAAAGCGGTGTGTTACTGACAACAAAAGCAGAGGAGAAAGTAAATTCCATGACTATATCCTGGGGTACCCTGGGAATTGAATGGGGAAAATTAATATTTACTGTATTTGTCAGAGAAAACAGATTTACCAAACAACAACTGGATAAGAATCCTGAATTTACGATTAATGTTCCTTTTGGTGATTTCGATAAAAAGATTCTGGGTGTATGCGGCACAAAGTCAGGTCATACAGTTGATAAAGCGAAAGAGCTTAATCTGACACTGGAAGAACCGGCTGTTATTTCTGTTCCTGCCATCAAGGAACTTCCTTTGACATTAGAGTGCAAGATTGTATACAGACAGAAACAGGAGGCGAAGGAAATAACGGAAGAAAATAATAAAAGATTTTATCCTCAGGATGTTGACAGTACCTTCCACGGTGCTAATAGAGATTATCATACGGCATATTACGGTGAGATTGTGAGCGCTTATATTATTGAGTAATCTATTTGTCCATATGTTATAATTATAATAATAGAGGGTGTTGTATTAGTAAGTTCAATTAAACAGGAGATTACGGATATTATAATACAGGGATTTTAACTTGGATATCCGGCATATCTTCCAGAGATTGAAGAACTAATATAACACTTTCTTTTTGTGCTGAGACAAAATAGTTCAACCTGAATTAAGCACAATCAAATAGTATAAAATATTTTGCTTGATTATATTCTGATTTGGTTTATACTTACTATAAGAAATATTAATGAGAAGCATTATCAAATACAAGCTAACGAAGGTTCGTAAGCTGTCAAGCTTTCAGAAAGGAAATAACATATGGTTAAATACAAGGTTAAGATTACAGATATCATAGAGGAAGCGCACGGAACCAAAACTTTTATACTTGATAAACCAGAAGACTTTACATGGTTGGAAGGTGCCCATACACATATTGGTATGCTGGGATTTGATGAAGGAGAGATACCGAACAAAGCCTGGGTCCGCCATATGTCAATTATAACCTTGCCGGAAGATAACAAAATAGGCTTTACAACCAGAGTATATCCCCCTTTCTCAGAGTTTAAAGACAAATTATCGGGACTGCAGGCAGGGGATGAAGTGGTTCTCTTTAAAATCGGTTCAAGAATGTACCTAAGAAGAGAAGAAAAAACAGTAGTTTTAGTCTCAATGGGAGTCGGAATTGCAACCATGAGACCCTTGATAAAAAGTTTTATAAAGGACCAGACAGGTATCAGGGAACTGATCAGCCTTAATATTGATTCCTCCGGAGATTTTATATATAAAGCTGAACTGGAGCAGTTGCATAACCCGAAGCTGAAAAAATACTTTGCAGAAAACAGAAATGAATTTTATGAAATTTTGAATGTGATTTCGGAGAATAAAGATGCTTACTATTATCTGGTTGGAAGTGATAATTTTCTAAGAGATATTATTAAATATCTCAAGAATAAAAATATCCCTGAGAAAAGTATACTTCTTGATAAAAAGGAGGAGTTGTTAGCTGATTATTTCAGTTAAAAGTCCAGGGAGTATAAATAAGATAATAAAAGAAATAATAGACAAAAGATAAAAACAGGAGGATACGTAATGGAAGCTTTTGCGGAGTTTATATCAAAAATTGATAATCCGGAGCAAAAAGCCCGGGTAGTAGAAATTCTTCAATGGGTAAGTGGGAAATATCCAACCCTGGAAACCAAAGTTGCATGGAATCAGCCCATGTTCACTGACCATGGAACATTTATTATAGGCTTTAGTGTAGCTAAAAAGCACATGGCAGTTGCTCCTGAGGAGCCTGCAATAACCAAGTTTACAGCTGAAATTGAGAAGGCTGGCTATAGCTATACCAACGGACTTATACGAATAACCTGGGATAATGAAGTAGATTATGGATTGCTTGAGAAAATAATAGAATTTAATATACAGGATAAAGCTGATTGTACTACATTTTGGAGAAAATGAAATACTAGAATATTTACAAAGGAGATTCTGAAAATAAAATGGAGAGGCGGTTGCATCATAGCCTGTGTTTCAGGAAGAAGCCCTTTGCCATTCCCGCATGCCGGTTGAAAGACATACTACCGATTTTGTAAGCAGTAATCATAAAAATATACGATTACTGAACAAAATTGTGGCACATGTCTTTTAAGCAGTGTACAGGAAGGTCACAGAGCTTCTTCCTGTTTTTGTGTTATTATCCAACAGCCATTCTTCCTATAGCTTACGGGAGGAAGCTAAATATTAAGGTAAGTTCATGATGGTCGTAGATGCTTATTATGTGAAAGAAAATGAAGAGATAAATTAATTACTTTTTGCTATAATTAGTAAAATAACTTATTACTGCACATTAGTGTAGTGAATATAGAAAAATTATGTATAAGGAAATGAATACTATAGATAATTGATGGAAGGAGAGTATGGCCGTATTTACCAAGGATATTGCTGTACAGAAGAAATATGTTTGCTATAAAAGAAGCCACAGGGTGTCCCTTTGACAGGAATTATCTGAAGAAGGAAGAACGTGAATTTGATATCTGCGCCTATGGTGCAGGTACAGATATGCCCCCTGTAACCAACACCATTGCCATAAATGCAGCAATAAGGGAGGCCTCCATAGAAGGAGGGACTGTAATTGTTCCCAAAGGAGACTTCAAAGTCTATACCATCGTTCTTATGAGCGGTGTGAATATTTATTTAAGTGAAGGAAGTATTCTACATGCAGCCAAGACAGAAATAAAGAATTCCTATGAACTACAGGAAGGTGAAGGCGGCAATTATGGTGAGCCGGAGATTAATCTTTATGCAGGACTGCAGGATCATGGACATACCTATTTTCGGAATAGCCTTATTTATGGCAGTGATCTTCAGGATGTCATGATTTATGGACCAGGGTTAATTGATGGCAGCTTTCTAAATGACAAGGGGGAACTTGAGCATGTGCTGATGGGAGGAGATCCACCGGAACCGGGGAAGCGTACAGAGGCCGGACACCGCGGTGAATGGTTCGGGAATAAGGCAATTGCCCTTTGCCGGTGCAGGAATGTGGTGCTTCGTGATTTCTCTCTTCTGGCAGGTGGACATTTTGCCATAATAGCGACCTGTGTAACCAACCTCTTGATTGAACAGGTTTTAGTAGATACCAACCGAGATGCCCTGGATGTGGATTGCTGTCAGAATGTAACTATTCGGAATTCTGTCTTCAACTCCCTGACAGATGATGCCATTGTCCTAAAGGCTTCCTATGGTGGTGGTATTTTCCTGCGCCTTGAAAATGTCTTAGTTGAGGATTGTACAGTCAGCGGTTATGATATGGGTTCTGTTTATGACAGAACCTTTACTAAAGATAAGCTGGTAGCTACGGATCGATGCGGCCCCACAGCAAGAGTCAAGTTAGGAACGGAATCTACCTGCGGCTACGATTGTGTAACGGTACGGCGGATACAGTTTAAACGCTCCCGGGGTTTTGCGCTGGAAGCAGTGGACGGGTCTGATTTGAGCAATATTCTTTTTGAGGATTCCACCATGGAAGATGTAAGCAGTTCACCGATTTTTATCAGGGCAGGTGACAGGGGGCGTTATCCGGTTACGGGTAACTCGTCAGAGGAAGAGCTTATTACAGCAGCAGATTCAAAGCCAAATGTACGACTGAATAACACCAGCTGGATTCTTCCGGCGAAGGACAATTACTCCGTATATCCGGCAAGAAGATATCTACCCGCATATAATAGAACCCATAGCGTCACTGCAGATGGCTGTTCCTTCTTTGAAATCGTAGACCAGGGTGAACCCTGCCTGTTAAATACAGCAAATTATCATGAAGAAGAGGGTCGATTCTTTGCCCTTAAGTATGATCTGGATACCTTGCAATACATACCTGACTATGACCGTGAACTAGCGTCAGGTGAACTGCCCCTTTATGCCAATGCCTGCGGAAGCGGTGGAATTGCATCGGTGCATGATATTGTTATCCGAGGTATATCAGTGAAAAATGCTGATCCAAGATATCCCATTGAACTGATGGGACTGGTAGGCAGCAGACTTCGTAACGTTGTTCTTGAGAATATTACAGTTGAGTACAGGGGAGGTTTCACTCTTCGTGAGGCTGTGGAACAACGTCAGGTAAATACCAAGTGGGAATATTCATACAACAAAGGAAAGAGAAGCATTCAATCTCTGCCGTGGCTAATAAATACTTTTTTCTTAAAAAACGAAGGACTGCTGCCAAGAGCAGAATGGGATCCGGAAGAGAAATCCTGGAAGGCAGCACCTTTTAATGTGCCGGAACTGCCGGAGGTTTATCCGGAGCCCAGCAATTGGGGGATTCTGCCTGCTTATGGTCTTTATGCCCGCCATGTAGAGAATCTGCATATATCTAATCTTACTCTGCATTATCTCGTGGAAGACAGCAGATATCCTATCGTACTGGATGATGTTGTCGGGGGTTCCGCCTTTCATATTCATGGGGACCATAGGGAGGATAAAGAAGAAGTCGTATGTGTTACAAACAATTATAAACGTCCTGCAGGGCTTGAATATGTGCCGGATTATCCATATCACATAACCACTGTTGAGGAAGTGGAAATCGACAGCACTCTGTCTGTTAAACAGGTTCAGGTTAATGCTCCGGCGCCGGGTACGCCAAAAGACAGTCTGTACAACTATGAAACAGCGGCAAGCAAAGAGAATGGTTATAACTATGACTCTGAAACTGCCAACTATCCATTGCCCCAAACCGTATACCGCCCGTTTTTTCTGCCGGTACCGGAACAAACCATTCAAGTAGGGCAGGAGCTTGTGTTTGAGGTCATAGCCAGGCAGCCGGCTTACGAGGTCTCACTTTTGGAGACCGACGGAAAGATATACAATGAATCCCGTGCTGTGAAAGACTACAGTGTCAAAGGTATCTCAACACCCATGGCCTTGCAGGTAAGTAATTTACCGGAAGGGGCAATTTTTGATTCAGCCTCCTTTGTGCCGGGTAAGCCATGTGTTTTTAGGTGGACACCAACAGAAGCAGCATTGAAAAAAGAGCCATATTATCTGATCTTTATAGCGGATGATGGGATTATACCTGTAAAAATGGAGGTTTTGATAACGATAGTAGTCTAGAAAAAAGCAGGCTGTTTTTATGGAAACGGTTATGGATCTTTTTGGCTTGAAAATTTTATGAAATGTTTGTTGTAAATGTTGTAAATAGAATTTGGTTTTCTGTAATTTATATGTGATATTGTTTTAATGAATGAAAGATAGGAAGAAGTCCTGATTCGTTCTCTCAAAAATGAGAGGAAAAGATTCAGGGCTTCTTCCTGTAAGAAAGGCTGAAATTCAACAGCCTGTTTTATGCTGTTAGTAGTGATTTTTTCTGAACTGGCTAGGGTTCATCTGCTCCTGTTTACGAAATACGGAACAGAAATAATTCGCATCGTCAAAACCGGACAGGTAAGCAACCTCCCTAATATGCATCTGAGGATTCTGCAGCAAGAGTTCTTTGCTTTTTTGTATCCTCACGGAATTTATGTATTGAAAAATTCTGATATTTGTTGCTTTCTTAAACAATGTACAAAGATGAGTTGCTGTAACGCCTGTGGCATTTGCCAGATCTTCCAGTGTTAAGGGTTTGTAATAATTATCATCAATATACTGAAATAAGGGCTTTAGCTTGAAATATTGATTGTAAGCATTATTGTTGCTGCTGGTGGAGGCATATTGTACGACGTCTGTAAGAAGTGAATATATGATGCCGGAGTATTTAATTCCTTTTAGTGTTGAATCTGATTGTCCAATCTCTGCGGTGCTATGGATTCTGGACAAAAAAATATCCGGTCTGGACAGATAGAAGGCACCTGAGGTATGAATACCGGCAGTATTCTTTAGAAAATGCTCAACCTGATGACCGTCAAAGACAATCCAGTCTACAATCCAGGTTGGGCTTATTGCATAATACTCATGGGGAACTCCTTTGAATAAAAGCATGGCATTCCCTTCCTTGATACGAAAAGTCTTTCCCTTCGTCACCAGTTCGCCTTCGCCTTTCACGCACTGTATCCACTGATAGTAATATCCGTGCTCTGAAATTATATGTTCCTGATTCCAATCAAAGCCTGCATCTATCAGATAATACGGAAGTTCTCTATCCGATTCTGTTATTACAGGCAAAAGTCTCTTAGTCATGTTATCACCGTAATATTTTAATGGTTTTCGAAAAATCGTTAGATTGTAGTGTATCCATAAGGCCTATATAATAAAAGTATAACAATATAAACATCAGACTGCAAGATAGAAAAACTGGAAAAAATAAGGTGGCTACTACTAATCTGGAGGATAAAGTATATGAGGTACGATGAAATTACTGATTTATTACATGGGGGAGATTATAATGTGGAACAATGGCTTAATCAACCGGAGGTATTAGAAGAAGACCTCCGGTTAATGAAAAAAGCAGGGGTAAATGTGGTGACCCTTGGAGTTTTTTCCTGGGCCTGCCTTGAGATAGAAGAAAATGTTTATACCTTTGAATGGCTTGATCAGGTAATGGATTCCATGTACAAAAACGGAATTTATGTCATATTAGCCACACCCAGTGGAGGCAAACCCCCTTGGATGATTCGAAAATATCCCAAAATCATGAGGACAAACAAAGAGAGAAAGCGTTTGCTCTATGGGGAGAGAGAGAATCAATGCAACAGCAACAAAGATTTTCGAAGAATGGTCAAAGGAATCGATGAAAAACTGGCAGAACGTTATGGGAATCATCCTGCCCTTATTATGTGGCATATCTCCAATGAAATGTATGGTCAGTGCCACTGTGAGGATTGCCAGAAAAACTTTAGACGATGGCTGCTGAAGAAATATCAGACCCTTGAGAAACTCAATGAGGAATATTGGAGTAAATTCTGGAGCCATACCTATAAGGACTGGTCTGAACTGGAATCACCGGCACCCCATGGTGAGACGGGAGTTCATGGATTGGCGCTGGATTATAACAGGTTCTATTCTGATTTAAGCATAGATTTTCTACAGATGGAAATTGATGCTGTTAGAAAATATAACTCCAAAATACCGGTTACCAGCAATATGTTTCATCTTAACTGCGGGATTAATTACGGCAGACTGGCAGAGATATTGGATATCGTTTCCTGGGACAGTTATCCTCACTGGCATTGCGGTGATGATAAAAACAGTGAGTGGGAAAATGCGCTGGAGGCGTCTTTTCGCTTCGATTATTGCCGTTCCTTAAAACAACAGCCCTTCCTGTTAATGGAAAGTACACCAAGTACAACAAACAACTTTCCTGTAAGCAAGCTGAAAAAACCGGGAATGCATAAGCTCAGCTCTCTTCAGGCAATTGCCTGCGGTTCTGATTCTGTTCAGTATTTTCAGTGGAGACAGAGCAGAGGTGCCTATGAGAAATTTCACGGCGCGGTTCTGACACACAACGGAAGTGAAGAGACAAGAGTATTTAAAGAGGTGGCTGAAGTAGGGGAAACCCTTAAGAAACTATCCTATCTTAAGAATACAGGTACATACAGCCAGACTGCAATTATTTATGACTGGGAGAACTTAAGAGCACTGGAGGAACAGAAGAATTTAAGGCGCCAGGATAAAGGCTTTGAGGAGATTATCAGAGAACATTATGAAGCACTCATAAAGAATTATGTCTCTGTGGATGTTATTGATCAATTAGGGGATTTGACCGGATATCGCCTGGTGATTGCTCCCATGCTATATCTTTTTAAGCCAGGAACCCATGAGAAAATACGTGAATTTATTGCAGCAGGAGGAACCTTTGTAATGACCTTCTACAGTGGACTGGTAAATGAAAACGATCTGGCCTATGAATGCTTCCCACCCTACTCCCTAAATGAGGTATTTGGTGTAAAATCAGAGGAAATTGATTGTATTTGTGATGACGAATATAATGAGTTCACATACCACGGTAAATCTTATAAGGCCTCCTTCTACTGTGACTTATTACAGCCAGTGGGAACAGAGGTTCTGTCGGTATATGAAGCTGATTTCTATCAGGGAAAACCTGCCTTGACCTGTAATAATTATAGGAAGGGAAAGGCTTATTACCTTGCTTGCAGAGGAGAAAGGGAGTTTCTCTATGATTTTTATCAGGAGCTGATTGAAGCAAACGATATCAGAAGAATTGTGAAATCTGATTTTGTAAAAGATGTTATGGTAAAAGAGCGTAAGGTTGGTGCAGAAAGATATGCTTTCATTATGAATTTTTCCACTGAATCCAGAAAAATTGAGAATCTGGTATTGGATAAATATGATTTTGCAGTAAAGAAGTTTGAATTGGATGAAAGATAGAAATTGAAGTCTGTAAATAATAGTTGAAGGATGATTATGCATCTATGCGATAATCATCCTTTTTATTTGGATAGAGTTTTCTGCTGGCTTTTTTGCTTTATGGATAATTCAAGGTTTAACTTATATCAGCTTATGAGTAAAAGTATAACGGAGAAAGGAATAGTGAATTATTCGTAAGTAAAATTACACAAAAATACTGGACCCTGGTAAGGAGAAAATGCTGAAAATACATTGCATATTCAAAAATTTACTGACATTAAGAGAAATTTAGTGTTAAAATAGATTAAAGTAAAACAATTAATGATTTCCCTAGGAACAGGAGGTACTAATGTTTGAAATAGGAGAAATGAAATCAGAAATAAATAAAGGAAAAGTCACAGTGCAGATCAAAGGCTTTATCTCAACCATAGAACTATTATTTAAACAGGAGAAAGGGGAGGTATAAATGTTTCAGAGCGATCAATATATTGTCTACGGGCTGACCGGAATATGCAAAGTTAAGAGTGTGGGATATCTTAAGGGAGATGTTTTTGACAGAGATAAGCTATATTATACCCTGGAGCCTTTACATTCTAAGGGAAGTGCTATCTATACACCAGTGGAAAATAATAAGGTGAGGATGCGGGAGGTAATTTCAAAGGAAGAAGCCATGAATTTAATACATGATATACCCGAATTGGAGACTATTGATATATACGATGACAAGAGAAGTGAGCCAATATACAGAGAAGCCTTGAAGTTGAATAATTTTTCTGAATTATTGCAGATATTAAAAGTTCTTAAACTGAGAGAAATTGAAAAAAGTACAGGCAATAGAAAGATGTCTGCACTGGATAAGAAATATTTAGACCTTATCAGGAATACTCTGTCGGATGAGATATCGCTGGCTCTTGAGATGCCCCGTGAGAAGGCAGAAGTTGAAATAATGGAGAAATTTCACTTAGGAGCCTTGGATTGCTGATAGAATCATAATTAAAGGTACAGACTGGTGAGTCTTTCTGCTTACCGGAGAGCGAATCCGGCAGATTGACGCCAGGGTAATCCTTGTATTTCTATTTGTAAATTAACTCCTGTACCTGGTTGGTGTCATACCCATCTGCTGCTTAAAGATGCGGCTGAAATAATTGCTGTTATTAAAGCCGCATCTTAGAGCTATCTCACTAATGGAAAGGCTGCTGTCCTTTAATTGGAGGCATGCATTGCGTATTCTTAAGGAAATAATGTAATTCATTGGTGTTGTATGATATGTATCCCGGAAAACCCTTATAAAGTGCCGTTCTGAATAATGTGAGAGACCAGCCAGCATCTGGATGGAGATATCTTCGTTATAATGATTTTCAATGTAGGATATGGCTTTGGCAATATTGATAATATCCATTTTATGAAAGTCGTCCTTAAAGTCGTAGGATCTGGACAGTATTACAACCAGTGTCATAAAGCTGGATTGGAGAAAGGTGCGCCAGCCTTCTTGCTTATTCTGGTATTCTGAATTCATCATATCAACCATTTTACATACTCTGTCAAAATCCTTTTGCATCAGCTTAAGTCTGCTTGAGAATTTATATTCTTTTGAAACATAGGGTTCCAGCAGGAACAGAGCATGAAAACCTGCCGACCGGGTAATATCATAATTACCGGGAAACAAACTGTCCAGACGAAACATAATATTACAGATACGGAAATTGTCAGTATCCTGATAACCATGGGCAGTATTATTTCCAATAACAAAAACATCTCCTTTACTGATATGGAATTTCTCTTCGTCTACAATATGTGAAGCACTCCCGTTCAGTACGATCACCAGTTCAAAGAAATCCTCATGTGTATGGATAAACAGATCCTCGTCATGATGTCCGTATTGTATGAAAAATGGAAAACTCTCATCATCAGTAAAATAACCTAATTTCATGTATGGCATAAAACCTCCGGGTGTTGGCTGAAATGTGCTATTAAATGGGAAATTATTACTATTCGGTTTGTCCTTTGATAAATATTACTGTTATAGTATAGTAAAAAAATAATTGCATTACAAGATATTTATAGGGAGAAAATATATACCGATTTAAGTTTTTACCGCTGTTCAAATACTGGAACACCTAAAGTTTAAGCCTATCTGATACTGAGAAGTAAAAAGGCCGGGAGATATATAAATTCGACTTATACATGAAGGGAAATATATGTGGGTAATAAATTCCGGAAAACGAAATTTAAACCTTATATTAAAAGTGTAACCTAATAAATGTTTGTGAAGGGAATGTCACTTATGTGCTAATTCATGGCGTAATAATGATAGAATTGCAGAGTTGTCTATGCTAGGATGAAGAGGAAGAATAAAATTATGACTTACTAGGAGGCATTTATGGCAAATCCCTTTCTTCCCCTGTGGGAGTATATCCCCGACGGTGAACCCAGAGTATTCGGAGACCGTGTATATGTATATGGTTCTCACGATAATGCAGGCTCTGACCACTTTTGTGATTATAAACTGAAGGTATGGTCTGCACCGCTAAATGACTTAAATAAATGGGAGTGTCACGGTGACAGCTTTCATACACGCAAAGACAGAGACCACGAGTCAGATACCCACTGGACAGATAATGATCTCTTTGCACCGGATGTAGTTGAAAAGGACGGTAAATATTATCTCTATGCATATATAATCGGAGCAGTAGGCTGTGTGGCAGTCAGTGACAGGCCGGAAGGTCCCTTTAAACTGCTATCCAGATATCAGTACAGGATACCGGAAGGAAAAGGCGAAGATTGTTTTGGCAGCGGCTGGTTCATAGATCCGGGTGTTTTAGTGGATGATGACGGAAAGGTATACATATACTGCGGTTATGAGCGTTCTTTTATTGCAGAAATCAACCCGGAGAACATGTATGAAATTATTGATGGAACCTATCAGGATGATATTATCCCGGTAGAAGAGCCCTTTACCTTCTTTGAAGCCTGTTCACCCAGAAAAGTGGGGGATACCTATTACCTTATATATTCTCCCAGAAAAGGCAACAGACTTGTATATGCCACTTCCAAATCTCCGAAGGGACCCTTTGAATATCGAGGGATTATAGTGGATAACGGGCAGGACTATCCTGCGGGAAATAATCATGGTTCTATCTGCTGCATCAATGGACAATGGTATATTTTTTATCATCGCATGACAAACAATACCATTATGTCAAGACGGGCCTGTGTTGAAAAAATAAACATACTGCCAGACGGCAGCATACCTCAGGTGGAGATGACCTCTCTGGGATTTGAGGAAGCTTTATCACCATATAAAATAACACCGGCAGAAACCGCTTGTGTTTTAAAAGGCGGAGCCTTTATAACTGAAAAGAATGTATTTGAAAGACCTGTAACTGCTATTACCAGCGGTTGTATTATCGGCTATAAATATTTTGATTTTGGGGAAGATTACTCCAGTCTTACAATGGACTTAGTCGTAAAAGTTTGTGGGACAGGCTGCAAATCAAAAATCAGGATATTACTCGATGATTATGAGAATGGTGAGGAAATCGGAGTATGTAATATCGGCGCTGACAGCGGCAGCTATCAGACAGCGGTGAAGCTGGTTACAGGCAGGCATGCGGTTTATTTCCAGGTGCAGGATTGCGTTACAGGCTGGACAGCGGATATGTTTAAAGGAAGGCATTTATTTGAGTTGGAATCTTTCGTATTTATGAAATAACAGCAATCAGAAGTAATTAATATGAGAACTTAACCAATGAATATAAATTTTTATTTTATTGGAAGAGAAGAAAAAATAGGAGGTGGTAGAGAAATACAAAAGAAATATTAAGTACTTAAAATACCAGGGGAGTACTTATATTGGGTTCTTTTTGCTCCAATTAATACAGTTTAATATACACATATCTTAGCTCATGCATCTTACAAACAGAATTACATATCTGTATGCAGAATAAATAGGTGTTCGCTAGAATCAGGGGCATTCCAGACTCAATATAAGGCATAAAGTATCTTAATTTAAGAATTTCTTTGTAAAACGGATAATGATTTATTAATAAGGAGGTATTTATATGGTTAAACGTAAGTCTATCAGAAGCTATATACTGGCATTGGGGTTGCTGGTTGCTATGCTTGCTTCAGCTTTTTATTCCATGATGCCTGTTATGGCGGAACAGACCACCAATTTTGATCAGTTAAACCAGCAGCAGCTTGTAGCTGCCATGGGCACGGGCTGGAATCTGGGGAACACCATGGAGGCCTTTAGTGACTATGGGCCTAATGAAGAAATGTGGGGAAATCCGAAAGTTACCAGTCAACTTTTTACAGCAGTAAAGAATGCCGGGTTTAACACCGTCCGGATACCGGTTACTTTATTAAAAGCAATCGGGCCTGCACCTGATTATACCATTGATTCGGCTTGGTTAGCCAGAGTTAAGGAAGTGGTTGATTATGCCTATAGCCAGGGGCTTTATGTAATTCTTGACGGTGTACACGGTGACGGATACCATACCATAAATGGTGCATGGCTTTTAGTAACAGAAAGTGACCAGACAGCAGTCAGAGACAAGTATAAGAAAATCTGGCAGCAATATGCGAATACATTTAAAGACTACGATGAACATTTAATCTTTGAATCCATGAATGAAGTGTTTGACGGTAATTATTATGATCCTGACCCGGTATTATATCAGAATCTCAATGCTTATAATCAGATATTTGTCGATACTATAAGACAATCCGGCGGAAATAATGCTTCACGCTGGTTATTGGTTCCTGGCTGGAATACCAATATCGACCATATGACACAGGATTTTGGATTTGTAATTCCAACTGATAGTTACCGCTCAGCTGCCATACCCTCTAATGAGAAGAGAATTATGATCTCAGCTCATTATTATTCACCCTATGAATTCACCCTTGATAACAGCAGTTCCATTACCCAATGGGGTTCCATAGCCACCGATCCCTCTAAAAAATCCAACTGGGGACAGGAAGATTATATGGATTCACAGCTGGCACAAATGTATCAAACCTTTGTAAGAAACGGTTATCCGGTTGTAATAGGTGAATACTGTGCAACGGATAAAACCGATAAAGATGCAAGTAATAACACCTATCGTGCTTATTTCAATAAAATATTGAATACTGTCTGCAAGAAATATGGAGCCGTACCGGTGTACTGGGATATCGGAGCTTATGGTCCCGGCGGCTCCGGAATCATTGACAGAAGGACTTATGCGATAGTACAGCCGGCAATACTTGAAGGAATTATGAGCGGAATAAATTCAACAGTTACTCCTACTCCCACCCCGACGCCAACTCCTACTCCGGGAGGCAGCGGACCTAAAATTTCACTATTGTACAAATGCGGGGATACCAGCGCTTCCTCAGGAGGGATTCGTTTCAGTTTACAGGTTAGAAATGACGATAACACAGCGGTTTCTCTTTCTGATGTAAAGGTTCGTTACTGGTATACAAGAGATGATGGGAAATGGCAGTCCTTTAACTGCTATTATGCCGTAGTCGGTTCCGGTAATGTATATGGAAATATGGTTAGAATACCCCTTTCTTCAGCTTACAGTACAGCCGATTTTTATTCGGAAGTGGGCTTTACAAGCGGTGCGGGAGTCCTGAATCCCGGAGCCGGCAGCGGTGAGCTACAGATTACCTTAACGAAATATGACAATTCCAAATATAATCAAGCCAATGATTACTCTTTTGATTCCGGTAAAGTAGATTATGGGCAGAATCTGAAAATAACTGCCTATGTAAAGGGGGTTCTGGTATATGGAACCGAACCGGGTGGCACCACTCCGGTAACACCTACCCCTTCCGTAACGGTAACACCCACAGTAACAGTAACCCCCACAGTGAGCGTGACCCCCACAGTGAGCGTGACCCCCACAGTGAGCGTGACCCCCACAGTGACGGTAACCCCCACAGTGACCGTGACCCCTACAGTGACGGTAACCCCCACACCTACAGTAACCCCGACTCCCACAGTAACCCAGACACCTACGATAACCCCAATACCTGGCGGAAACATTAAGCTACAATTCTTTAATGGCAACACAACAGCTTCCACCAATACTTTGTATCCAAACTTTAAAATTGTTAATACCGGTACAACAAGTATTAGCCTTTCTGATGTGAAGTTAAGATATTACTTTACAAAAGATGGTACCAATGCTGCCAGTTATGCTTGCGACTGGGCATCGGCAGGCAACGGGAAGATCACCGGTACTTTTGCAAGTTTATCGAAGACAAATGCTGACGCTTATCTGGAAATAAGCTTTAATAGTTCAGCCGGAACCCTTGCAGCAGGAGCAGAGACTGAGATAAAGGGAAGAGTATGGAAGGCAGACTGGTCAAATTTTACACAGTCAAATGATTATTCCTATAATGCCACAGCAACAAATTATGCGGATTGGAATAATGTTACCGGCTATATTGCCGGTACACTGAAATGGGGAACAGAACCTTAAGTTCGTATCTGAAATAATTATACTATTAGAAAGAACCTGCAACAGGTAATTACTGTTGCAGGTTCTTTCTCCTTTAAAGCGAACAGAACAAAAGGTATATCAATAGATGCCTTTGATTTCATCAGGTAAGGTTTAAATTCACCTGTGGTAAGATTTTCTTGTTAAAATTCATGAGTCTGATATATAATAAGCCATAGATGCATTCAATTATAAGGTTATAATAGAATCCATTGTATTGGTAAAATATATTTTATAAAACCATTAGTAACTTTTATTAATAATTGCAAGTAAAGCATTAATCGTAATAAACTTTAAAGAGTTTAGTATCATAAGGCTGGTGTTTCACAAGGGGACTGGGAGCCATTTAATGGCTAAACCCAGCAAATAGTAAACCCAGTAAATAATATACCCAGTAAATAATAAACCCAGTAAATAGTAACCCCAGTAAATAGCTAAGCCAAATAAATAGCTAAGCCCAGCAAAAAGTAAGCCCAGCAAAAAGTAAGCCCAGCAAAAAGTAAGCCCAGCAAATAGCTAAGCCCAGTAATAGCTAAACTCAATAAATGTCTAAGCCTGGTAAATAGCTAAAGCCAATAACCAACTAAAAAAAATAAGCCAAGCCCTACTAACTACGAAAAGGAAATCCGAGAATGAAAAAGAAATTTATATTTACAATAGTTTTAATAATAGTTTTGTTTGCTGCAATTATCTACTGCATCCGTCCGGTTGAGAAATTTAATGATACTTCCACAGAGCAAGTCTCCCTGAAAGAAATCATGAAAGAGAAAATGCTGGATTCCATTACTGGGATGTTAAACAATTCTTCAAAAGAGTTTCAGTTTGAATTATCGGAAAAAGATATGAACAATATTATTTTCATGAATATGGATAAGTTAAAAAGCAAGAAAATAGACAGTGTTCATTGCACCATACATAATGGTGAAGTTTACTTTTATGCAGATACAAAGTTATTTTCTTTATTTTCCGCACAGTTAATCTTAAAGACTGATCTCACAATAGCTGATAATACTCTGCAGGTAAAAATAAACAAAGCATACATCGGAAGAATACCGGTAATAAAAAGTTTAATAACAGATAATCTGAAAAATAAAATAGATAAAGTGAATATTGATGAAGAAACCTCAGTTATTTCAATACCTATAACTATGCCAGAAGCAGTCACAATAGAAGATTTTCAGACTACAGACAGGATTAATTTTAAGGTAGCAATCTCAATAAAATCCTTAAGTGATGTAATTGAAATAGTTGAATATTTTGGTGGTAAATTAATGAAATAACAAAATAATAGTACGTTTAAGCAAATAGAATAATTATATTTTTATTAACCAGTGTAACGGAAAACATACTTTTCCTACACTAGTTTTTTGTTGTCTGTACAGGTTCATCTGATCTGTCGTATAAGGATTTTGTCAGGAAATATCACTATTCTGCGGTCTTGTCCCTGCTGTATGTCCTTTGAAAATATTCCATGCTATAATAAGCCCACAAATAAAGGAAAAGAGAGGAGCTGAGCTTATATATAAAGCAGTGATATTTGATTTGGATGGTGTTATTGTATCGACAGATGAGTATCATTATCTAGCGTGGAAAACCATTGCTGAAAATGAAGGAATCTACTTTGACAGAAAGATCAATGAAGGGCTTCGGGGAGTTAGTCGTATGGAAAGCCTGGAAATTATGTTAAGAAAAGCAGACCGGGAATATACAGCACAGGAAAAAGAGGTACTGGCCTATGAGAAAAATGAAATCTATAAAAAGCTGCTTGAACAGGTGACACCGGAGGATATCTTACCCGGTGTAAGAGATATCCTGACACTACTAAAGCAGAAGCAGATAAAGACTGCAATAGGTTCTTCCAGTAAAAATGCTGTATTTATTCTTAACAGAATCGGACTGAGGGACTCCTTTGATGCAATAGCTGACGGGAATGATATTAAAAAAAGTAAACCAGACCCTGAGGTATTTCTTGCAGCTGCCAGAAAACTGGGGGTAATACCTCATGAATGCCTGGTGGTGGAAGATGCCTGGGCAGGGATTGACGGGGCTGTCGCAGCAGGAATGGGAGCTCTTGGAGTAGGGTATGCTGCATCTTACCATAAGGCGCAGTTTAAAGGCAAAGCTTTAACCGATGTTAACCTGGAGGAAATCATGAAATAACAGAAAGGGAGAGAAGAAATGATCAATCTAAAAGAAAAGCCGTATTATCTTAAGGACGAGGAGATTAACTGGGTACAGGCCACGCTTAAGAGCATGAGCGAGGAGGAAAAGCTCGGACAGTTATTCTGTCTTATTACCTATTCAGACCAGCAGGATTTAAGGCAGCTGGCTAATAAGTATAAACCTGGAGGTTTAATGTGCAGACCTATGCCTGCCGAACAAGTGGTCAATGCAGTGAAAATCCTTCAGGAGAATTCCAGGATTCCAATGCTGATATCCGCTAATCTGGAAAAGGGGGGGACCGGTATTGCAGAGGAAGGAACCTTTATGGGTTCTCAGATGCAGGTGGCTGCTACAGACGAGGATGAGATGGCTTACAAACTTGGAACTGTTTGCGGGGCAGAAGGGTCTGCAGTAGGCGCTAATTGGGCTTTTGCACCTATTATAGATATTGATTATAATTTCAGAAATCCCATTACCAATACACGTACTCTGGGTTCTGATCCGGACAGAGTCAGAAGAATGGGGGTACAGTATGTGAAAGGAGTGCAGGAACAGGGGGTAGCAGCCTCCATCAAGCATTTTCCCGGTGATGGAATGGATGAAAGGGACCAGCATTTAGTAGCGTCCATTAACTCAATGTCTTGTGAAGAATGGGATAATACCTATGGAGCAGCCTATAAAGCTTGTATAGAAGCAGGAGCTTTAACTGTAATGGCAGGGCATATCCTGCACCCTTCCTACACCAGAAAATATAATCCTGAAATAAAAGACAGTGATATACTGCCTGCCTCTTTGTCCCAGGAGCTGATTACAAAGCTTTTAAAGGAAAAACTGGGTTTTCAGGGACTGGTTGTTACCGACGCCTCCACCATGGCAGGTATGACGATTCCTATGAGCCGGGAGAAGGCAGTGCCTCAGGCTATCGCTGCCGGCTGTGATATGTTCCTTTTTACCAAGAATCTGGAAGAAGATTATGAATATATGCGTAAAGGAATTGAAACGGGTATTATTACAAAGGAACGTTTGGAGGATGCACTGACCAGAATTCTCGGAGTAAAAGCAGCTTTGAAACTGCCTGGGAAACAGGCGCAGGGTGAACTATCTCCCGCCTATGACACTGCCCTAAGAAATATCGGAACGAAGCAGCATAAAGCCTGGGCCAGAGAATGTGCTGATAAAGCAATTACTATTGTAAAAGAAGAACCGGGTCTATTACCGGTTACACCTTCAAGATATAAAAAAGTACTGTTTTATGATATTGAAAGTCAGCAGGGAGTGGCCTATTCCGTAAGAGCCGGAGTGGCAGAAAAGTTTAAAGAACTCCTTGAAAAGGAAGGCTTTGACATTGATGTATTTAAACCGGCATCAGGCTTTGAAGGGTTGTTTAACAGGTATGAAGATATACCGAATAAATACGACCTGATTATATATCTTGCCAATATGGCAACAAAGAGCAATCAGACGACGGTCAGAATTGAGTGGGCACAGCCTATGGGTGCAAATGTACCGGTATATATGGAAGTTGTCCCTACCATCTTTATTTCGGTAGAAAATCCCTACCATCTTATTGATGTACCAAGGGTAAAGACATACATAAATACCTACAGCTCAAGTGATGAGGTTCTGGAGGCACTGGTAGAAAAGCTATCCGGAAGATCTGAATTTAAAGGAAAAAGTCCGGTGGATGCATTCTGCGGTATGTGGGATACCAGACTGTGAGAGGAAACATGGTCTGCAAAGCCTGCAAAAATCTTTTTATTTCTGACAGGGTATTTTATAAAAAAGTTGCAATTATAGCAATACCTGTCACATTGCAGTCCTTAATCTCCATCGGTATCAATCTGGCTGGAACAATGATGCTTGGAGCACTTGGAGAATATCAGCTGTCAGCAGGTTCTCTGGCTAATAATTTTATCAGTATTTTTCAGATAATCTGTATGGGAATGGGGTTTGGCACGGCAGTGATGACTTCTCAGTACTGGGGAAATAAAGATGTCAAAGCCATAAAAGCTTCCATAACGATTATGTACCGGATCAATCTTTTGACAGCCGTATTTTTTACCCTGGTAACTCTTATTTTTCCAGACTTTATTATGAGTGTTTATTCCAATGATTCCAACATAGTGCATTATGGCGTGGAGTACCTTAGAATAACAGCCTTTACCTATGTGCTGCAAGGATTGTCTTTGACCACTACTATTATACTCAGAAGTATTGGAAAGGTAAAAGTACCTCTGTATAGTTCCATAGCTGCCTTTCTACTGAATCTTTTATTTGGCTGGTTATTTATCTATGGAGGATTTGGCATCCCGGCTTTCGGAATTGCAGGAGCTGCCCTTGGAACCTTATTGGCCAGAGTATTTGAGTTTCTTGTTATAGTTATCTTCTTTCTAAAAGAGAAGGATATCGGTTACAGGATATCTGACTTTTTTAACAATTCCAGTGAGAAATGGAGACCTTTTCTTCAATATGCGGTACCGGTTATCATCAGTGATTTTTTACTTGCGCTGGGGCTGAATATGATTGCGGTAATTGTAGGGCATATAAGTCCTGCTTTCGTATCGGCAAATGCGATTATAGCAATGGTCCTGCAGATGGTGACGATATTTTCTCAAGGTATCTCCAATGCCGCAAGCATTATAATTGGTAATACCATTGGAGAAGGTGGGGATGCTGTCTTAACGTATCATCAGGGGGTTACATTTTTCGCCATAAGTACTACTATAGGCTTGATTACAGCCTTTGTTATACAATTGCTGGCACCACTCATTATAAATATGTATAATATCAGTCCGGAAACGAGAGAAATAGCTTATGAGCTGATGAATGCACTTTCTTTTACGGTCATCTTTCAGACTGTCAGTACGGTTATGACAAAGGGAGTGCTTCGCGGAGGCGGAGATACGAAATTCCTGATGATAGCGGATATCTTATTTCTATGGGTGGCATCCGTACCTCTGGGAATTCTATGTGCTTATGTATTTGAGCTGTCCCCATTTGTCATATATATCACTCTAAGAATCGATCATATATTGAAGACCATATGGTGTATACAACGGTTGAACAGCAAGAAATGGATAAAGTCGATTGAGAAAAAGGTGAACATTTCACTGGAAATCGAAGGGTAAGAAAGTGAAGGATTAAGAAAGGTTGAGTGATACTGCCGATTATGAGAGGTAACCGTCCAAGCTTCGTAAGGATTATTCCAATCACAATCGGCATTTTTTTAAACCGGAGATAATGGAGAGAAATCATAGGGCTTATTTTTTTCTATATTCCTGAGGTGTTTTTCCTGTAACGCACTTAAACTGCCTGGAGAAATAAGAAATATTGGGGAAACCGCTTGTCAGGGCGATATCCCGTATACTTTTTTGGCTTAACAGCAGTAATTCCTTGGCTCTTTTAATCCGTTCGTTTAATATAAAGGCAGTCAGGGATTCACCTGTTCGTTCACTGAATACATGGGAGAGATAATCAGGGCTTAAATATACCAAAGAGGCAAGTTTCTTCCTGTTTAAATCTTCATCTAAATGTTCCCGGATGTACTTTCTAATCAGCTCGATAGAAGAATCGGACTGACTTATAGCTGACAGGCAGGCATCAAATACATCGATTACATGACATACCCATATTTTCATGGTTTCAACAGAATTACAGGCTTGTTCAAAGCTCTGCTCCGAGGTATTGTCGTCGAAGAGACGGTGGGCTGATTCTCCATTCTTTTCCAGAATTGTATAGATAATCTGCATAAAATCATGGTTAAACCGTACCAGGTCGCTTCTTTTCGCCATGGAAGACTGTTTCAGCTCGGATAAAAACTGCAGAGCCTGTTCTTTTACCTCATTTTTTTTATGCTGCATTAACAAACTGGACCACTCGTTGAGACTGGTAAGGTTTTTGTTACATTTTTCGGCAGCAGGCAAGGTTGTATCAATCAGCTTACATTCCTCACTAATATTATTATAGGCTGCATCGTATAACTTTCTGAAATTCCTTCCGGCGTATAACAGAGAAGTATCAGTACTGATGTATAATTGAAAGATACCCGGCAGGGAATGCTTAAGAGTCTTGATAATCCGTCTGTATATATCCAGATAGAAGGAACGTTCCACTGAATCATTTTTCGTTAAGCACAGGACATACTGTTTTTCATTGATTCTTGCCAGAACCGGCTGGAGATGCCAGGGCTCCAGTAATTCATTGATGATATTTTTTATTGCAAATTCATAGAGATTGGTTTCCCAGGTATCTTTTTCTCTTTTTATACCGGTATGCAATAAAGCCAGGTAAAATCTGCCGGATAATAATTTCTGAGGTAAATGGTACTGACTCACTTCATTTGCAATTTGCCTGGCATCACCGGGGATAATTTCCATACATAATGCATTCCAGAATTGTTCTTCTAATTTTCTCTTATTATTATCCCAGAACTTTGATTTTTGCTTATATAGCTCTTCATTCTCCTGCTGCCGTACTTTATTAATGGCTGCCAGAACACATTCCGTCAGCTGGTCGCTGTCCACAGGTTTCAGCAGGTAGTCAGTGCTTTGCAGCTTCAGGGCATTACTGGCATAGTTAAAATTAGCAAAGGAAGTCAAAAAGATAGTAACGGTATTATAATTCTCCCCACGTACCCACTTTAATAAATCCAGACCGCTGCCCTTAGGCATCTCGATATCACTTATCATAATATCTATCTTCTGTTTTAAGTAGAAATCCTGTGCCTGCTGCATATTGTAAGCGCAGAAAATATTCGTGATTCCAAAGGAGAACCAGTCAATAGAAGCACGCAGTCCCTCAATACAGTAATATTCATCGTCTACTAACAATAGATTCAAGGTATGTCCTCCTTTGAGATAATTGGTATAAAAGGTATTTCGATATCAATCTGTGCCCCTGCCCCCGGACGGTTTGAGAAGCTAAAGGTACTGACCCCGGAACCAAATACCAGTGCGGTGCGCTGGAGTACATTGCTGATACCGATGTGCTGAGTCTGAGTATCCTTTATATATTGCTTGATATCCTGAAGCCGTTTCAGTATTTTTTCATGAAAACCGGAGCCGGTATCCCAGATTGTAATCTTTATATAATTATCCGAATCCTTTAGGATGACCTCCGAACTGATATGAATGGCTATGACCTTACCAAGGACAGCCTCATATTTTATGGTATTTTCGATAAAGCTCTGAAGCAGCAGGGGAATTACGGTTGCCTGATGAGTCCCGGGATTAATATCTGTATAGAAATCAATACTTCCTGGATACCTGATTTTTGATAATTCAATATAATTTTCTACATGCATCAGTTCCTGCTTCAGAGATACCGTCTGGCCGGAGGACAGGGTGTAGCGCAAATACTGGCTTAAATATTTCAGCATGGGCTTTAACAGATCCGAACGATTTAGTTCCGCCAGCTGATAAGCCATATTCAGGCAGTTAATTAAAAAGTGAGGTGTAATCTGCAGGGACAAATACTGGGTATAGATCTGCTGTCTGGATAATTTTTCTTCATAAACACCGATTTTCAGGGTTTTGATTTCCTGCACCATTTCATTAAAAGCGCTGTTTACCTCTTCAAATTCCGTACAGGCTGCATTTACCGGCATAGTTGCATTAAGATCGCCGTTTTTTAAGGAAGAGATGGCTTTATTCAGCTCCATAAGGGGGCGGATGACCAAACGGCTGATTATAATTGCTGCCAGTATCAGGAGCCCAAGCATAATAAAAAATATCTTGATCAGGAAGGGGATATATTTATTAATATCCACAAAAAACTGATTTTCCGGAATAAGGGATACTAAATAAAGGTCACCGAAATCCATTTCACAGGATACGATTAATTGCTCTGAATCCCTAATGGTTATTGAATGATAAGTGCTGTAATCTGTTATGGAGTACACCGGTAATTGTTCTATGGGAGGATTATTGCTGGTTACCACACCCTTATCTGTAACAAGAAACACTTCCTGTGTAAGTTCCTTGCCGACCAGGGGATTCAGGGCTTGTCCGGTACTGATCCAGCAGCCAATATAGCTGTTATGTACCTTGATGACACGAAATAAATAATACTTGCCCTTAATTTCCAACGGAAACCACTTGTCCTTTTTATCATTTGTAAGTAATTGCTCTTCCTCTATTAAACGGGTTAATTCACTCTTTATGTTTTTAGAAATATTAGAGGTGGAATTAGCCTGGGTTTCTGCAAAGTAAGTACTACTGGTCAGCGAAAACAGAAAGAAACCATCCATATCATAGATAGTAACCGCGGACCGGAAACTTTTCTGTACATGGTAAACAGAGGAAAACCATTGTTCCGAGGACAGATCATGTTTATCTATAATTCGTATATCTCCGTCTTCATAAGCAAAATTCTTCAGATAATTAACGGTGGTATCGAAGCTCTCTGTTAATCGGTTCTGATAAATAGTAAGGGTCTCTTTCATGGTTTCATAGATTTTATTCTTGATTTCCTTGTAAGCTATAAGATTATTTACTGCCACAAGTATGATGAGAAGTGAAAAAATCAAGATAATAAATGCTGACAGCCGGAAACGTAAAGAGCGAAAGCGGATCGGTTCCAAGTTGTGCCCCCTTTGCAAGAATTTATTATTGACATTGTTAATAATGATGATATCATATTGAAATACATTATACAATAACTAACAACATAACCAAAGAAAATTAATATTATACAGCATAATTGTGCAAATGAACAGGGGATGACTTTTGGGCTCATAGCATCATTGTGCAAATACGTAACAGCATAATTCTTTCATCATCGGTCGGCCTTACGCTATAATGGGACTGTCAAAGCGTACTAGTACGGCTTTTGAAACAAAGAGAAGGAGAGGGTTTATTATGAGAAAAGGACTGGCATTATTATTAACACTTCTTATGGTTTTCAGTTTGTCTGCCTGCGGTAAAGGAGGAAACGATTCAGGAAATGTAAAAAACGGCAGTGGGACAGGAACTTCCGCAGAAAACCAGGAGGACACTGATTCAGGTGAAAAGGCTTCAGGGGAAATTACACATCTGGTCATGAGTTTTATGACCTGGACGGGAGCTCCTAATGACACGGAAAAAATTCAGGAAGCAATCAATGAGATTACCAGAGAACGATACGGAATTGAAGTTGAACTGCAGATATCAGACAGCAGTTCCTACAAACAGAATATGACACTGGCGCTATCCGGCGGAGAGCAGATTGATATTATCAGTACCATTTTAAGCAATTATAATTCCATGGTACAACAAGGTTATCTGTTAGATCTAGAAGAAAATGACCTGATTAAAAATTATGGTGCAGGAATTGCTGAGACCGTTGGAGCAGAGTATGTAGATGCCTGCCGCGTCAACGGTAAATTATACGGTGTACCCAATAACCGAGATATGGCACAGGGTAGAGGCTGTGCTGCCATTGCCACCAAATACCTGGAGGGGATTGGCTATACCGTTGATAACAGTAAAGAAATTATACAGATAACTCAGGCAGAACTGGATGATATTTATGCCAGACTTCATGAAAAATATCCGGATATGGAGGTATACAGACCTACCACTCTTTCCATGAGCCAGTTCTCCAATGTGGATTTACTTGGCGGTAATGCTTTTGGTGTCCTGCTTGATTATGGCAAGGAGCTTAAAGTGGAGAATCTTTTTACCAGCGATTTCTATAAAGAGTACTGCAGCCGTATCTACGATTATAACCAGAAGGGTTATATCAGCAAGGACTCTGTTACCGATACTACCGCTGTTACAGAACTTGTTAAGGCTGGTACCTTAATCGGTTATACCACCGCAGGAAAACCTGGAATCAAGCAGCAGGAGACCAATATGTGCGGTCAGCCAATGACGATCTTCCAGACCCTGGACGATTATATAAGCTCCTCAGCCGTTGCTTCTTTCCCTTGGGCAATCTCCATTAATACAATTAATGCCGAGGCTTCCATGCGGTTATTAAATGCCTTCTATACCGATGCAGACCTTGCCAATCTTCTTAGCTGGGGTATTGAAGGGGTTCATTACAAAGTACAGGATAATGGTCTGATCACTTTTGCAGATGGCGTGGACGCAACGAATTCTGGCTGGAATCACTCCGTTGGCTGGGAGATGCCCAACCAGTTTATCACCTATGTATGGGAAGGCAATGATCCGGCTCTGTGGACAAATATTGATAATTTTAATAAAAATGCGAAAAAATCAGCTGCCAGCGGTTTTACCTTTGATGCGACCAATGTTGCTACGGAACTTACCAGTGTGCAGAATGTTTATGATGAATTCCAGAAGAGTATCGAGTATGGTTTTGTGGAACCCACAGCAGGTATTGAGGAAATGAATGCCAAGATGCAAAAGGCGGGGCTGGAAAGAATGATTGCTGAAAAGCAGACACAGCTGGATGCCTGGGCTGCAGCAAATAAATAAGAAACCGACCGCTGTTTGGTACGGCTTTGAGACTGAAGGAGATGATGGCTTAATGGAGGCTGGAAGAAAGATACGTTCTGACCGGAAAGAGAATTTTCCAAAGAAATGGGCTAAACTGAAACGCTTTATCCCTATATATATCATGATGCTGCCGGGATTGATATACCTGTTTATCAATAATTACATGCCACTTCCCGGTTTGGTTATTGCGTTTAAACAGTATAATGCCAGACTTGGTATTTATGGCAGCAAGTGGATTGGTTTTAAGAATTTTGAGTATTTATTTAAAACCAGTGATGCCTGGGTTATTACCCGCAATACGATTTTATATAATGTTGCTTTTATTATCATAAATACGGTTATGGCCATTTTAGTTGCCGTTATATTAAGTGAACTGAACGGAAGAAGGAAAAAGGTTTACCAAAGCGTTATCCTTCTGCCCAATCTTATATCAACGGTTATTATAGGGTATCTTGTATTCTCCTTCTTCAGTGTCGAAAACGGATTCTTTAACAATTCAATTCTGCCTGTTTTTGGACATGAACCCATTGACTGGTATAGTAAACCGAAATACTGGCCTTTTATTATCATCTTTGTAAGTGCCTGGAAAAGTGTTGGATATAACTGTATCGTTTATCTGGCGACTATATTAGGGTTTGACAGGGCTTATTACGAGTCAGCCCTGGTAGACGGTGCTACCAGAGGAAAGCAGTTCCGATATATCACCCTGCCCCTGTTAAAACCCACTATTATCATGCTGACCCTTATGGCTGTAGGGCGAATCTTCTATTCTGATTTCGGATTGTTTTACCAGGTGCCTTTAAATCAAGGTGCGCTGTATTCGGTTACGAATACAATTGATACCTATGTGTACCGCGGTTTATTGCAGCTTGGAAATATATCTATGTCTGCAGCTGCCGGATTATATCAATCTATTGTCGGTTTTATATTAGTCTTAGGTGCTAATATGCTGGTGCGCAGGGTTGATAAAGACAGTGCCTTGATATAGGGAGGGAATGGAAGATGAAGACAAAAGAAGCAAAAATATATGATTTGATCGGGCATGTGATCATGACAATCCTGACCCTGTTAGCCATAATACCGATTATACTGATGGTGGTATCTTCTGTGACCGATAATGCCGCACTTTTACAGAACGGTTATTCCTTTTTTCCGGAAAAGTGGAGCCTTTATGCTTATGAGTGGATTTTTAAGTCTAACAGTAATATCGTTATGCGGGCTTATGGGATATCCTTTCTGCTGACAGGACTTGGAGTAACCATAAGTTTGATGATAACCACTTTATTAGCCTATGGACTGTCCAAAAGAGGACTGCCTTTTCGAGGGCTGCTTACCTTTCTGGTGTTTTTCACCATGCTGTTTAATGGAGGGCTGGTTTCAACCTACATAAATTATACCAATGTGTTTCACGTAAAAGATACTTTTGCAGGCTTACTGGTCCCGGGACTTTTAATGAATGCCTTTAATATCCTGCTTATGAAAAGTTATTTTGTAACCAGCATACCCGATGAGATACTGGAGGCAGCTTATATTGACGGTGCAGGTGAATTCAAGACCATGTATGCCGTAGCTCTTCCCATGGCAAAGCCTATTATTGCAACAATAGGCATGTTCGTAGGTATTGCATACTGGAATGACTGGAATAACGGATATATCTATCTGGTAAAGAACACGGATTTATACAGTATACAGAATCTTTTAAACAGGCTGATGCAAAATATACAGGCGCTGTCCCAGAATGCGGCGAATCTATCAAATGCAAACCAGGGCCTGGCTCAAATCCCTACGGCGACCGTCCGTATGGCACTGGCAACTTTGGGTATTCTGCCAGTGGTAGTAATCTACCCTTTTATTCAGAAAAATTTCGTAAAAGGTATAACCCTTGGAGGAGTAAAGGGATAGGATACATCAACGCAGGAAGGAGGATATATGAAATACAATACCATTGCGGAAAATGCTTATAGCCTATCCGGAGATGTTTGCAGCAGCTTATCCTATCTGTGAGGCCTTAGGGGATCAGTACGTAACGGATGAGGATATTGACCGGATTAAGAAAATACCCATATGGTTTACCCATGCCGCCAATGATTCAATCGTTCTGATAAGCACACAGTGGCAACTTATAAACGACTGGTTCAGGCGGGAGCCCCTGAGGTACACTTCTCCTGCTATCAATCTGTTACGGACAATACAGGAAAGTACTATAATCCAGACAATACCCCCTATGAATATAATGGGCATTTTAGCTGGATTCCGGCACTGAATAACGAATGCGTACTGGAAACAGATAGCAGCGTGACTCTGTTTGAATGGCTGGCCAAACAAAAAATGAAAGGTTGTTAAGCTCCAAGAAATTGTCATTTAGATGTATCAGGTTATTTAGAAAAAAGCTGTTTTATAAAATATAGTTTATATTATAAAAAAGGAATTGTTATGGCGGATACCCATCCCAAAGTTAGTAGTATGCCTCTAACCTTTGGTGAGTATTTTCATGGCAGTTCCTTTCTTGTTATGATGATATATGTTCAGTGTTTTTAGGTATATTAAATAGCAGCGGGAGACTTTCTGAAAGAACAGCATATCAGTTGAAAATTAAACAGAATATGGTAGAATGAAAGACAAGCCAGCATCCAAATCAGCGTATAAAATAGAGCAAAAGCGAACAGGATATGTTATTACTATAAATTAGCAGATGGAAGTTGTTCAAAGCCTGCAATGCAATTTAGAAAAGGCAGATAGAAGTGATGCTGAATCGGACAGAAGAAACAGACGGAGGTATCTATGGAAGAATACGGAACACAGGAAAAATCATATATGAAAGTCATAAATTACATAAAAAAACAAATACGCAGCGGCGAATTAAGTATAGGAGGAAAGCTGCCGGCGGAAAGAGAACTGTCAGAGATACTGGGTATCAGCCGTAACTCTGTAAGAGAGGCCATCCGGACGCTGGATAATATGGGATTAATATCAAGCCAGCAGGGAGCAGGTAATTTTCTGACAGGTAACTTTGAGAACAATCTGGTAGAATCCCTGTCCATGATGTTTCTGCTGAATCAGATAGATTACAGACAGGTCAGTGAACTTAGAAGAGCCTTGGAAATGGAAGCACTGATGCTGGCAATTGACAATATTACAGATGAAGAAATCCAGTCCCTGGTAAAGATCATATCTCAGCTGGAGACGGATACAGAAGCTAACAATGTGGTGCTGGATAAGAAAATGCACTATAATATAGCGCTGGCTTCCAAGAATACGCTTATCATCAATATCCTTCAGGCTCTTTCAGAGGTCCTGGATAAATTCATAGTAGACCTAAGAAGAGAAATCTTAAGCCAGGAGGACAGCAGAAAAATTCTGATGGAGGCCCACAATGGAATGATAGAAAGTTTAATTACCAGGGATAAAAATCTGGCTTATGAATCTATTAACAAACATTTTGGTATAATTGACGAAAAACTGAAAGAAAATGACCTGAAAATGATATAAAAGTACCTTGCAAGGTAAAAATAAACAAAGTACTTGTTAAAAAAATGACGTTTGTTGACATATAGGATATGTACATTTATAATTAAATTACAAAGTGGTACTACCAATTCGACGGGGTTGGCAGCAAATAGGTGTAGTAAAACAAAACTGTTTTGCAACACCATTTTTTTTCAGTGAAAATTGGTAGTACCAATTGGAAAAATTTATTTCAGGAGTATAAAGGAATCTGGAGAAATTCCTGATGGCTCCTCAAATACCACAGAATGGAGAAGGTATGGAGATGATTTTCGAATTTGTTATGGCATTGTTACCGATTATCTGGCTAATTATTGCTCTGACAGCTTTAAAAATCCCGGGGTTTAAAGCATGTACCATCGCTTTGGCAATTGCATATGTACTTGCCGTTTTTGTATGGAAGATGCCTTTTTTTGACAGCCTGGGTGCAGTTGCGGAAGGGGCCGCACTTGCTTTATGGCCAATTATTATTGTTATAATTGCTGCTATTTTTACTTACAACGTCTGCGTTGCTACCGGCAAAATGGAAATAATCAAAAAAATGCTGGCAAACGTCACGAAGGACAAAAGAGTATTAGTACTTATAATTGCCTGGGGCTTTGGTGGTTTTATGGAAGGTATGGCAGGCTTTGGCACGGCTGTTGCCATTCCCGCAAGTATGCTGGTTGGCCTTGGCTTTCCTTCGGTATTCGCAGCAATTGTCTGTCTGATTGCAAATGCCACACCGACAGCTTTTGGTTCCATCGGTATTCCCACAACCACCCTGGCGAAAATCACCGGTATTAATGTAATCGATCTGTCTACCAATACGGTAATTTTATTAGCCTTGCTTATTATTCTAACACCCTTTGTATTGGTATTCCTCACTGGAAAATCAAAGAATTCTTTAAAGGGAATCACTCTTATCACTTTAATTTCCGGTTTTTCCTTCTTACTTCCGGAGTATTTGGTAGCAAGATATCTGGGAGCAGAGCTGCCGGTAGTAATCGGAGCGGTCTGCTCTATGGCTGCCACGGTTTTAGCCGCAAGGCTATTTGGTAAAGTCAAGGTGGAGGAAAAGTATATTCTGGAGGGCAGGCAGGAAGTGAAAGTAACCGTGAAAGAAGCTCTGGTTGCCTGGAGTCCCTTCATCCTGATTTTTGTATTCCTCTTAATTACTTCTAAAATGGCAGGACCCTTTAACGAACTACTGGCATCTGTTAAAACTACGGTAAGCATCTATCAGGGTAAAGGAAGCTCACCATATACCTTTTCCTGGCTTGCAACGCCTGGTTTGTGGATTCTTTTATCTGCCTTTATCGGAGGAAAGATTCAGGGACTGGGGATAAAGGAAATGTTTGTAATTCTTAAGAAGACAATCCTTCAGATGATGAAGACTGTCATAACCATAATTGCCATTATGGCAACAGCAAAACTTATGGGATACAGCGGTATGATTGCTTCCATCTCACTTGTATTTGTGACCTATACCGGTTCTTTTTATCCCTTTTTTGCACCCTTCCTTGGTGCAATCGGAACCTTTGTGACCGGAAGCGGTACCTCTGCCAGTGTATTATTTGGCGGCTTGCAGGCAGAAACCTCTGCAGCACTTGGACTTGATCAGGCATGGATTACAGCCTCTAATACAGCCGGTGCGGTTATGGCTAAGATGATTTCACCTCAGAGCATAGCAGTTGCGGTAGCAGCTGTAAGTCTGGAGGGTAAGGAAAATATGCTGTTAAAAGGAACCATTAAATATTTTGTACTTTTTGTAATCATAGTTGGAATTATTACTTTTGTCGGTGCAAGACTGCTGGCATAGCTGATAGTGTATGAAAACTGGCAGCTAGACTGGGTATGAGATTTGTGAGAACTAAATGTAATTATATTTTGTTTATGATTTATGCTGCAGGTTTTGACTTTAACGATCACTGCCCTGCAGTAAGCCTGAAAAGGGAAGGAAAGGAGTTTCAGATGAATATTTTAGTATGCATTAAACAGGTACCAGACAGCAATAAGGTGGAAGTGGATCCGGTTACCGGTGTATTAAAGCGAAACGGGGTGGAATCCAAGATGAACCCTTATGATTTATATGCGTTAGAGACTGCACTGCGTATCAGAGAGAAAACCGGTGGAAGTATTACAGCTATTACAATGGGACCGGGGCAGGCAGCTGGAATCATAAGAGAAGCTTTTGCCATGGGAGTAGATAAGGGAGTGCTGATATCTGACCGTAAGTTTGGCGGAGCAGATGTACTGGCAACCAGCTATACCCTTTCACAGGGTATCAGACAGAGCGGAGAATTTGACCTGATTCTCTGCGGAAAACAGACCACTGACGGAGATACGGCTCAGGTAGGACCAGAAGTAGCAGAATGGCTGGGTATTCCAAGCCTTTCCAATGTATCCAGGATAGTTGAGCAAAAAGAGAGCTCCTTAGTTGTGGAAATGGATATGACTCATGATATAGAAGTAGCAGAAATTCAATATCCCTGTCTGTTGGCGGTGGATAAAGATATATTTATTCCAAGGCTTCCCTCCTATGTGAAGAAACAGGATACGAAGGACAGAGAAATCAAAGTGATTTCCCTTGCAGACCTGGAGGATAAAGATGAGAAAAATTACGGCTTAAACGGCTCCCCTACACAAGTTCAAAGAATCTTTCCGCCCCAGGTCAATAACCATAGAGAAGTGTGGAATGGAGAGGGGAAAGAATTGGCGGAGCAGTTATTTCATAAATTAAAGGAATTAAAATTTGCCTGAGGAGGAAGATGGGTATGGCTAAGTTAATCGTAAACCAGGAAAAGGTAGGAAATAGACAGGAACTGATCAGCATCTGTCCCTTTGGCGCTATTGAAGAGAAAGATAATTTGATTCAGATAAATGCTGCCTGTAAAATGTGTAAGCTCTGTGTGAAAAAAGGACCTGCAGGTGCAATTGAATATGTGGAGGAAGCCATTGAGGCCATAGACAAGGAGCAGTGGAGCGGTATTGCAGTATATGTAGATCATATTGACGAGGTAATTCACCCGGTAACCTATGAATTAATTGGAAAAGCAAAGGAACTGGCAACCAAGATCAATCACCCGGTATATGCAGTAATGATGGGACATCATATACAGGCCCAATGTGAAGAACTGCTGCATTATGAAGTGGATAAGGTATTTGTGTATGATAAGGAAGAACTGAATCGCTTTAAGATGGAGCCATATACCAATGCCTTTGAGGATTTCGTTGAGCATATTAAACCTGCGGCTGTCTTAATGGGAGCAACTCCGGTTGGCAGACAGCTGGCACCAAGACTGGCAGCCAGATTAAAGACCGGATTAACTGCTGACTGTACAATCCTCGATATAAATGAAAATACGGATCTGGTACAGATAAGGCCTGCATTTGGCGGAAATATCATGGCTCAGATATTAACTCCCAATCACAGGCCTCAGATGGCTACTGTGCGCTATAAGGTTATGGATGCACCGGAGAGAAAAGCTGAGGTGTCCGGTGAAATTATTAACTGCAGGATTGATGCAAAGAAACTGGACAGTAAGGTCTCGGTATTAGATATCATTGCAAAAGAGAAAGAACAGTTTATAGAGGCCTCCGATGTACTGGTAGTTGCCGGCAGAGGTGTCAAAAAAGAAGAGGATCTTGAACTGCTAAGAGAACTTGCTGATTTACTGGGCGGCCAGCTTGCCTGCACTCGTCCGGTGATGGAAGCAGGATGGCTGGCAGCCAAATGTCAGGTGGGCTTAAGCGGCCGTACGGTAAGACCTAAGCTGATAATAACCTGCGGCGTATCCGGCTCTGTCCAGTTTACGGCAGGTATGAATAACGCTGAGCAGATAATTGCCATTAACAAAGATGAAAATGCACCAATTTTCAAGACTGCACATTATTGCCTGGTTGGGGATCTGTATGAAATCCTGCCGGATATCATTAGCCGGATCAAAGCCGGTAAACCTATTAGTGCCTGAGTGTATTTATAGCTATCACACACAGGTAATTCTAATAATTAGCTATAGATAGCGAATTTCTAGTCAGAGATGAGATTAATAGATGAATGGAATGAATTATTTGTTGGAAGATTCAACAATTAATGTTCAACTTAAATTCAAGGATTTAGAGTTAAATTCAAGGAAGTTAGAGTGAAATAGCAACCTTATACCCAAATTTGTACCTGTGGCTTAAGATATACAGGCTGTGAGAAAGGCAGGGTTATTAAAATGAATTATAAAAAGCTGGAATTGGATGATATTAATTATATACGAAGTATTATAAAAGAGGACGAGAGAATTCTTTGCGGTGAAGATATCAATGAAGAATACAGCCATGATGAGTTAAGCGATACGGTCAGTTATCCGGATGTGGTGGTAAAGGTTAAATCCACCGAGGAAGTTTCTTCCATTATGAAATATGCCTATGAGAATACAATTCCTGTAACCCCCAGAGGTTCAGGCACAGGTCTGGTAGGAGCTTCTGTTGCGATTGAACATGGCATTATGCTGGATACCAGCCTTATGAACCGATTTCTGGAGCTGGATGAGGATAATCTTACCATTACGGTAGAGCCGGGAGTATTGCTTATGGAACTGGCTGCTTATGTACAGGAGAGAGATTTATTTTACCCGCCGGATCCAGGCGAGAAATCCGCTACTATTGGTGGAAATATCAGTACCAATGCCGGTGGTATGAGAGCGGTTAAATATGGTGTGACCAGAGATTATGTAAGGGGACTGGAGGTGGTGCTGCCCGATGGCAAGGTGGTGGAATTTGGCGGTAAGGTAGTAAAGAACAGTACCGGATATGCTATGAAGGATTTGATGGTGGGTTCGGAAGGTACTCTGGGCATCATTACCAAAGCAACCTTAAAAATTCTTCCTTTACCGAAGAAAGCAATCAGCCTGCTAATACCCTTTCCTTCACTTGAAAAGGCAATCGGTACCGTACCTCTTATCATTAAATCCAAAGCCATCCCCACTGCTATTGAATTCATGCAGAGGGAAGTAATAATAGATGCAGAAAAGTACCTGGGTAAAAAATTCCCTGATAACAGTGCAGATGCCTATCTGCTGCTAAAATTTGATGGCAACTCTACGGAAGAAATCGAAAAAGACTATGAGAATGTAGCAAAAATCTGTCTGGAGCAGGGAGCCATTGATATCTTGATCTCCGATACCACAGAAAGAGAAGATTCCATCTGGAAAGCCAGAGGAGCATTTCTGGAAGCCATCAAAGGGTCCACCTCCTTTATGGATGAAGTGGATGTGGTAGTTCCGAGAAGCTCGGTGAATGAAATGGTGGAGTATATCCACGGCTTATATAAAGAAGTAAATATCCGAATCAAAAGCTTTGGCCATGCAGGAGATGGAAATCTCCATGCCTATATCTTAAAGGATGAACTAAGTGAAGAAGAATGGGAGGAGAAGATGAAGGCTGCCATGGATAAGATCTATGGTAAAGCCAGAGAGCTGAGTGGTCAGGTATCCGGAGAACACGGTATAGGTTATGCGAAGAAGTCCTATCTTATGGAAGCCATGGATCCGGCTACCGTTGAAATCATGAGAGGTATCAAGAAGGCTTTTGATCCAAAGAATATCTTAAATCCTCATAAGGTATGCCAGATATAGAATATATGAGGATATATTGCATTAAAAGGTGCTGCGGGAATGTGAATGCAAAGCATTAAGAAGCCTTTTAGATTTCCTGGAATGCACTGCCTGAAAGACACATCACCGATTTTGTGTGCTTATAACAAACAATGATAGCACACAAAATCGGTGATGTGTCTTTCAGCTGGTGTGTGAAGGAAAGCAAAACTAAGAATACTTTCAAATAATAATCAGTCACTTAGCGAGAGCGGTTCAGCTTACCCTCTATGGCTTTCAGCGAGTTCTTTACAAAACTTATATCTTCGTCATTTCCAGAGCCGCTGATTTTTCGGATAACAAGTATGTTGTATTCCTTGTTAATTTTATCAGCAGCTTTACAATAAAAGGGACCGAACTTTTTACTGCCATTAACAACAACGCCTTTTACAAATTCTTTGTATTGTTCTAAAAACTGTGAGGTAGTATCTGTGATTTTACCCAAACCAATATTTCGGGTTACCAGAATACAGGGTTCATTAACACTGATTTCTACGGACTGTGTTGGATAACCGAGACTTTCTGCAAATTTCTTTCCTAATCCGGTATAGCTATCATAAACGATTAACATAGAATCTCCTTGATATATGTTTTACTTAATACTTTATAGAAGTTAGATGTGACTAACTCTACATGGAGTATTATATATAAAAAGCAGAAGAAAAACAACCTGGATAACATCAATTTATTTATCATTATACAACCCCAATAATATTATCCGTTAATCAAATATACTTTTTTCTTGACAAATATATCACTCTGATATAGTATAAATATATCAGAGTGATATATGGAGGTTGAAGTATGGCAAATATTTTATTCGTAAATGCTAATTTATATGGACACATTAACCCAACTCTTCCCTTGGTAAGGGAATTGGTTAAACGGGGTAATAAAGTGGATTATTTTTGTTCTAAGCAATTTGAGGATAAGGTAATAGCAGAAGGCGCAGTCTTTCTGAATTATTCAGCGGAACTGGATGATTTTCTGGCAGCCTATCGCCCGACGGACAGGCATCCTTTCTTTATGCTAATGGAATATATTCTTCTCTATGCTGAGGTAATGCTGCCTGGAGTGTTAGAACTGATTAAAAGTAAAGCGTATGATATGGTAGTCTGTGATTCATTATTTGGAGCACCATATTTTTTAAATCAATTAATTCAGATACCCGTAGTAAGCTCGCATTCAAGTTTTGCCATGAGCCATGCACCTGTTCCGGCTTCTATGCTGGAGCCGGGCACACATCCGCAGTTGGATCATTGTTACGAGATTCTGAACAGAATCTGTGAGAAACACACGGTTCCTGTGACAAGTTTAAGTGATATCTTCATTAGTAAATCGCAATGGAATGTTGTGTATACCATACCTGAGTTTAACGGAGATCCAGGCTTGGAAGTTTCTAAATATTTCTTTACAGGTGCGATTGTCAAAAATGAAACAGCCGAAGATTTTGATGACATACCTCAAAGGGATTCCAGGCCGTTGATTTATATCTCCCTTGGCAGTGTTAATACAGATTTTATCGATTTTTATAAAATGTGTTTGGAAGCATTTAAGACCTTAGATGTTTTTGTTATGATGTCAATCGGGAAGAAATGCAAGATAGAGCAGCTGGGGGATATCCCTTCGAATTTTTATATTGGAAATTTCTTACCCCAATTAGCAATCCTAAAGCAAGCTGATGTTTTTATAACACATGCCGGGTTTAACAGTGTTAATGAGGCGCTAAGTTACGGCGTACCAATGTATGCTTTCCCTATGGTTAACGATCAGCATATGGTTGCGAAGAGAATAAAAGACCTGAAACTTGGCATAGTCGGTCAATTTAAAGAGATATCGCCGCAAGCCTTACGAGATGGGACAGAAGAACTGTTAAGAGAGAAAGAGTTCAAGGAAAATTGTATCAGTATATCAAAACAGCTGAAGGGAACGGGAGGTCTTACGTCAGTGGCAGAGAAGTTGGAAGAAATCTGTCTTTAAAGAAAAACTTTGGAACCTTTATCTTAAACTTTGGACATATTCAGGACAAATAAATATGTTAGGCTATTCAATATTAAATAAACAGGTGGCACATAATGAATAAGTCGCTAGTAATATGCCTTTAATAAAAACGGATATCAAAAAGTTTTTGATGAAATTGTATTAGTAACCAATAATATTTCTTACTTGAAAGTGCATTATAAGACAGGTAAACTATAGTAAGATAAATTCTAAATGACTACAGAACTTTAAGCCTTAATACCTTCTCTCATAGGCACAAACTATGAAAAGCTAGAACTAAGATTCTGAAATTAAGGCGTGTCTGAAAATTATTGCACAGTTCCGGAACACCTTTTGCAGCATTCTGAGGTGTAATGTGAAAGCACCACCACGTTTCCTCCAGAATCTGATTTGGCTGTATTCTGTAATCAGCTGACTAAAGTGGAACGTCCGGCCCGGCACAAGTAGTTTTCAGACACAGTCTGCCAGAAAGCGGGGATGAAATGTTTTCTATATTGGTTGTGGAAGATGATGAAACCTTAAATAAAATGATCTGCGGTAAATTAAAGCAGGAGCATTTCAAAGCCTTTTCAGCCTTTGACGGAGAAGAAGCCTTGCAGGTTATGGACAAGGAATATATTGATCTGATTATCTGCGATATTATGATGCCGAAAATGGATGGATATGAGCTGACCAAAGTACTAAGAGATACTTCCTATAAGCTCCCCATTCTTATGATAACAGCCAAAGACCAGATAGAAGATCTGGAAAAAGGCTTTAAAGCAGGGACAGATGATTATATGATTAAGCCCATTCGTATGAAAGAAATGATACTGCGTGTAGATGCCCTGCTCCGGCGTGCACAGATTACCAATGACAGGAAAATGACGGTAGGGAATGCAGTTCTTGATTACGATGCATTAACAGTTAAGATTGGGGAGGATTATTATGAGATGCCGCCCAAAGAATTCTTTCTGCTTTTCAAGCTCTTAAGCAACCCGAATAAAATTTTTACCAGACTTGAGCTGATGGATGAAATCTGGGGAATGGATGCCGAAGCGGATGAACTGGCAGTAGATTCCCATATTAAGAAACTCAGACGTAAATTTGAAGGTTATCCGGATTTTGAAATTATAACAGTCAGAGGGCTGGGATATAAGGCTAAGTTCTAATCTGAAATCGTATTTATTTCGTCTTAATATTAACAGGCAGCTGGAGTTACACAAGTACACCAGGGTCTATGAACCAGCAGCTGGCATTACACAAGTACACCAGGGTCTATGAACCAGCAGCTGGCATTACACAAGTACACCAGGGTCTATGAACCAGCAGCTGGCATTATACACAAGTACACCAAGGTCTATGAACCAGCAGCTGGCATTACACAAGTACACCAAGGTCTATGAACAGGAAGCTGGTGTTACACAAGTACACCAAGGTCTATGAACAGGCAGCTGGCGTTACACAAGTACACCAAGGTTTATAAACGAGTACTCTTAAAAAGTTTTTCACAACCTAACATCAATATTAAATATTCGCTGTACCAGAAGCCGGTAATATCAAATCGATAAATTGATACTCATGAAAGAGGGAAAATAAAAGAAATGGAAAGAAAAGAGAAGAAAAGAAGAGTAAGGGTATCACTCCGGCTTTATTTTTCCATGGTATCCATTACAACTTTATGTTCTGCATGTATCGTCTCCTTGGTTTTGGTCCTGGGAGGAATGAAACTGTTCTTCCACGGGGACATCTCATTGCCGGTGGTGATAATTGTTGCACTTCTTGTCTGCGGACTGACGATACTCCTTGGCGGTACCATGCTGTGGTTTGGCTCCATCCATTTAACAAAACCCCTTGAAGAAATTAGCCGGGCAGTTAAGAAAGTTGCAGAAGGTGACTTCACGGTTCATATTGACAGAAATGAAAGCAATCGTGGGGAATATGAATATGCCAATGAAATTGATGAACTTGCTGTGAATTTCAATACCATGGCCGCAGAATTAAACGGAATGGATTATATGCGTAAAGATTTTATGAGTAATGTATCCCATGAAGTAAAGACACCTGTGGCTGCCATTACCGGGCTGTCAGAAATACTTCTGGAGGGCGGATTAACAACGGAAGAACAGAAAGAGTATCTCCAGCTTATCAATAAAGAGTCACTCAGATTATCCCGCCTGTGTGAGAATATGCTTCGTATGTCCAGGCTGGACCATCAGCAGATAGTTGTAAAGACAGACAGTATTCGGGTTGATGAACAAATACGAAAAAGTATTATCATGTTATCCGAAAAATGGCCTGATAAAGTTAGAAACTATGAAATAGACTGCGATAATCTGGTAATACAGAGTAATGCGGATTTATTAATGCAGGTTTGGGCAAATCTCCTTGATAATGCCATCAAATATACCCCTGAAGACAGCAGCATTTATATAACAGGAAGAATCCATAACAACAATTATCTGCTGGTAGCCATACGGGATGAAGGTGATGGCATCAGTGTTGGAAAACAGGCTAAGATATTCGAGAAGTTCTATCAGTGTGAAGAATCCCACAAGAAACTGGGTAATGGTCTTGGACTTTCCATTGTAAAGAGAATCCTGGAGCTCCTTGGCGGAACAATTAATTGTTCCAGCGAAGAAGGCAAGGGAACCGTGATGGAAGTAAAAGTCCCTTTAAAATAGAAAGGTATAGCGAAATAAACAGATCAACTAATCTTTTGTATGATATTAGATGATCTGTTTTAGCTTTTAGATAAGCGAACGACTCAATATATAATTTTATGATAAGGAATTCCTCCTGAATTCGCTGGGAGTTACAGACAAAGCCTCCTTAAATACCTTGCAGAAATACATAGAGGAGTGAAAGCCGCAGGCAGTACTTATTTTGGATACCGACTGCTTGGTACCGGCAAGCATATTGCAGGCATTCTGTATCCTGATCTTATTCAGGTATTGTATGAGAGTAATTCCGGTTGCTTTTTTAAAGGCGTGGCACAAATGGAATTTCGATATAAAAAATGCATCGGATATTTCATCAATGGTTGTTATGCTGCTGTAATTTTGGTTAATATAAGACAGGATAGGCGATAAATTTGTAATAGCAGACGGAAAAGGCTCTGAACGCGGTGCATCTTCATTGTCATTCAGGATGTTTAAGATATCTGCCAGATAAATAAATATCCGGTTATCCGGTTCATGAACAGATTCCTTCTCCAGTAAAAGCATTAATTTTTTTATCCTTGGAAATATTTCTTTATTCAGAGAAATCAATTCTTTCTCAAAACAATGCAGCAAGGTCTTGATTGCATTTTCCGTAAAATATAACTGTAAAAAACGTTCTGAGAAATAAATGCAGGTTCTGGCACAACCCTGCCTCTTCATGCTTTTGTGGAAGGTATTGGGTTTATATAAGACCACGTCATACTTGGCTACATCAAGAAGGATATCATGTACTAAAAGATTCTGATAGCCCTGTTCCAGAATATATAATTCGTATCCGTTGTGATAGTGGTAACCGGTCATTTCCTGATCGGATTCATGAACCACAAAATCAATGGAAAACAGCGGATGAATATTGGTGAGATCTGCTTTCATATCGTAACCTCCGTAACAGCAATATTGTATAATAAATTAATAAAAATAACAATATAATAAAAGATTATTGTTACAGAAATCAGCTATAATTGGGTTTATATTGAATAATGAATATTTGAATAATAAAGAAAAAATTAGAGTAATGTAATAATAGTAAAGGAACTAGAGAGTCAAAAGTTCTTGTTGACTTTTCTGTTTCATACTATTTCAGGAAAATTGCAAAAAAACAGAAGAACGAATGCGCCTATGGAAAGGTATTAGAAGTCCTTTTTTCTGGATATTTTGTGCTATCTTATCAAACAGATTGTTTGAGCGAAGCGAGTTGTCTGTTTGATAAGATGTCCAGCATGAAATATTCAGAAAATTAGGAATTCTTATACCTTGGAATGAAGCATGAGTGCTTCTGCTTTTTTTTTGACTCTCCAGTAAAGGAAGTAAAAGCTGCGTAGAGTTGGAGTTAAATGTAAAGGTAATATTCTTTCACTTTTAACACCCCCCTGCTTTAGCACGGGTACAAAAGCACGAAGAGAGGAGCAAATATGAAAACAGAAAAGACACTGGAGCTATTTCATAAAAAAAATACTGTACATATCTATGTATCTAAGAAAGAAAATAGCGGAGTTTTGCTGGCTGCCGATAATTTTATCAGAGACCTTCAGCTTGTATTCGGCTGTGAGGCTGTAATAACAGGCCGGATAGATAACAGCCAGATTATTATCGGTACAGTCGAAGCTTGTAAGGAGCTGTCTGACCATATAAATGAGAAAAAACTGTCCGTAGATAACATAAAGGCAACAGATGGAACCTATCACCAGGAGGCCTATCTCCAGGAAGTCAGAGAGGATACTTTCTATATTATCGGAGCTGACAGGCGAGGTACCATCTTCGGTATCTATGATATATGTGAACAGATCGGCGTGTCTCCCTGGTATTATTGGGCGGATATTCCTGTGAAAAGAAAAAACTCCTTTCACCTTCCTGCGGAATACATAAAAGCGGACTGGCCTTCGGTAAAGTACAGAGGAATCTTTATCAATGACGAGGAAGAGTTAAATGACTGGTCAAAGCTTCATACACCTGATGGAACTATTGGTCCTGTTACTTATGGCAGGCTGTTTGAACTGCTGCTTCGTTTGAAGGCAAATTATATCTGGCCTGCCATGCATGTAAATTACTTTAATGAGAATAAAGAGAATGGAGCGCTGGCAGAACGTATGGGGGTCGTAGTGGGAACCTCACACTGCGATATGCTCCTTCGCAGCAATCAGAATGAGTGGCAGCCCTGGATTACAAAAAAGGGTTATACAGATGCTGTATATGATTATTCCATAGAAGGCAGGAACCGGGAAATCCTTAAAGAATATTGGAGGGAAAGTGTTGAACAGAACAAGGATTATGAAGTAAGTTTTACCATGGGAATGAGAGGAATCCATGACTCCGGATTCCATACCAAAGCAATAGATGAAGATCAGAACTTAACACCGGAAGAGAAAAAAGCTGCCAAAGTCGCTCTCTTAGGCCGGGTTATAAAAGACCAGAGACAGATCTTAAAAGAGGTACTGGGGGAAGAGAAAGGAGAAAAAGCTTTACAGACCTTTGTACCCTATAAGGAGGTTTTAGACCTTTACAATCAGGGACTAGAGGTACCAGAGGATTTAACCCTCATTTGGGCAAATGATAATTTCGGTCATATGAGACGTTATCCAGACGAAGCAGAGAAGCAGAGAAAAGGCGGCAACGGGTTGTATTTTCACAGCTCCTATTGGGCAGCTCCCGGTACGGCTATGAGTTATCTCTTTATTAATTCCATTCCGCTGGCTCAGACCGGAAATGAACTTAGAAAAGCCTACGAGACCGGAATAAGAAACATATGGGTACTCAATGTAGGCGGCTTAAAACCTGTGGAACAGGATATGGAGTTCTTTTTAAGATATGGCTGGGAAGCCGGCAAGGATAGTAAGATATTAAGAGATGCTGGTAAATTTACAGAGGAATGGATCAATCGAAACTTCTCAGGTAATCATGGCGCAGAAGCAGCAAAGCTATACACTACCTTTGCCCAGGTAACCAATGTAAGAAAAATAGAACATATGAAATCCGGGATATTTTCACAAACCGGTTACGGAGATGAAGCAGGCCGCAGATTACAGGAACTGGAGGATATCTTCAGACGGGGAAATGCAATTCTTAACAGCCTGCCGGAAGAAGAGAAAGCGGGATTCTTCCAGTTATTCTTAATGAAGATTCATGCCTCCTACTATACCAATCATGAGTATTATTATGGAGACAGAAGTGCCCTCTCTTACGATAGGGGAAATATGCAGGCAGCAGACAGATATACGGCACTTTCCGCCAGGATGACAGAGCTTAAGCGCCAGATGCTGTATTTCTATGATAAGAAGATGAGTGAGGGGAAATGGGAAGGAATACTTACCCCTGAGAGCTTCCCGCCTCCGGCTGCCGCAATGTATCCTGCAAGAAAACCTGCCCTTAAGATAGAAGGCAGCAGTCTGCGGGTGGATCTGTGGAATGATGAGGAAGCTTTGAGCTTCTCGCCCCATGGACAGAACCAGAAATGGATTGAACTTGGGAATCAGGGCGAGGGTAAAATCCCTTATGTTATCAGAGCAGAAGAAAACATGAATTGGATAAGCTTATCAGAAACAGAGGGAATCCTTCAAATCGAGAAAAGAATACTGATAGCCGTAACAGAACCTGACAAATATGCTGGTATGCAAGGCAGAATCATCGTTGAAGACCTAAGAAATGGTAAGGAAATACCCATAACAGTGCAGATAGAGGATAAACTTCAGCTGCCAGAGAACTTCACCGGTTATATAGAGGCTGATGGTTATTTGTCCATCCCGGCAGAGGGCTATCAGAAAAGTGTAAAAGATAAGAGTAAGGACACGAATAGTCCTGAAAGCAGCTGGGTAGCAGTTCCGGGAATGGGTAGATATGAAGGTGCTGCTATGATGGCATGGACGAAAGCTTCTGCAGCTTCCGATGTAACAGCTTACGCAGTGAAACAGTCAGAAAATCCCCCCCCACAGGAAGACAATCCCTCATTGAAAGACAATTATTCACAGGGAGACAAACCCTCATTGAAAGACAAACCCTCATTGAAAGGCAATCCCCCGCAGGAAAACAATCCCTCACTGAAAGACAATCCCCGACTGGAATACAATATCTTTTTGAAAACCAGCGGTGCTCATGTTCTGGAAATATATCGCTTCCTAACTCTTGATTCCTTGGGGAAGATTCGTTTTTGTATTGGTTTGGATGATGAGGAGCCAATCATGGTAGAGACAGAAACTCGTGATGAATGGACAGGAAATTGGCAGGAAAGTGTTTTTAATAATGGAGAGAAACTCTATGTAAATCTTCCATATCTGACAGCCGGAGAACATACCTTAAAGCTTTATATGTTAGATAATTTTGTTACGGTTTCAAAGCTTGTGCTCTATACCGGAAACAGAAAAAGTACCAACCTTGGACCAAAAATCAGTGGTGTTTCAGGAACTTTCTCAGCAGAGAGCGGCATGGAAGCACCAAGGGTTGACTGGAATCAACTGGACGAAATCAGCAGGGAGTTTTACCATACCGCAGCAGAGGAAGTTCCGCCTTTAAACGTGCTCTATGCAACAAGAGATTTCTTTGAGAACTATGTTGATCAGATATTCATTAAATATCTGGATCGTCCCCAGACTATATTAGGGGCAAAACGATATGAACAGCTTGGAAAAGATGGCTGCAGGAAAGATATGTTAGCTGCATTTGGAACCGGACGCTTCCTTGAGGAGAAAGGCATTATAGCAATTGAAGCAGAATATGCCCTGGAGAATTCCGAAAATGCTTATCTTACCGCCGGTAAAGAGGACAAACAGCTGTTATGGAGTCATTTGCAGGCAGAAACCAATGGCAGAACCGGTCTTGCAATGCAGGTAGCAGCTCCTGGCCTGTTCTGGGAAGAAGCTGAGACTGCGCCGGGAATGTATTACAAGATTCAGATCAATACCCCGGGTGTTTACCAAATCTGGTTGTTGCTGAGACATTATAACGATAAGTCAGATTCCTGCTATTTCTCACTGGATGGTAAGGTACAACCGGTATCGGAGCAGTATTCAAAAGGAAAACTGCACACCTACAATACCTCACAGGTATATTACTGGTGCAGTATATCCCATTTGGATTTCAATGAGGGAGAGCATATATTCGGAATTCTGGCAAGAAAGTCGGAGCTAAGGATAGATAGGATTTATATTAGTTCAGGTCAGGAACTTCCGCCTTTGGATGCTGATTGGATAGATTCGAAAAGAGGATAAAGCATTTCTTCCACTTCCGGATCTTACTGCGGAAAGATTTGAAAGGTGCTACAGTATTAATGTGCACCCACTTCCAGACCGGCCAGTTAGAGGGGGTTGAGGCTGCCCACCTCCTGCCTCCGGGATTAAATAGTTCTTCCTTGCTAAAACCATCAATCCATAGGGTAAGTTCATCCACCGTTGAAGCAAATAATGCTATTAGCTGGGACAGGGATTGGTCCTGATACTGGTCATAAAAGCTTTGGTACAATCCTCCCAGCTGATTCCATTTATACCCGGCGGAAGGGGTTATAACCTCCTTGCCGTCCAACTCATCCCGGTCCCAATTGAGGAGCAAATTCATCCAACCAAGCTGATAGGCAATTAACTCCTGAGGTGTTCGGTCGACTTCTTCTAATCGTATAGACTTGTCTGCTTCGGAAATTCCGTCAAACTCTGCTATGAACAAAGAGGCTGTTCTCTTAATTTCAGATATTAAAGCAGTTTTATCCGCGTACTCCTGCATATTTATATTCCTCCAACTTAATTTTGTTCTATAAGCCATTATCATATTTGGTCTATATTATAACATATTAAAGTTGACATCAGCAGGTCATGTTTAAAATTAATCCGATCAGGTCAGTGCTATTTATACAGAAGCTTAAGCTGTTGTATATTTTCCATATACTGTTTACGAAGGATTGAATCAATTACCTGCAGGAGATTGCAAATGCCTTAAAAGTTTTGTGTATGAATGGATGAAATCGCAAGCTTTATTAATTCAAGCTTTGTTTTGAAACTTAAGCTGGGAAAGTTGAGTTATTAATTTTTAAATGCTAATAAAAGCAGAAAAGGTTAGTAAATAATATAATTAGTCATTTAAAATAAACCCAGAAAGCTATACAATGGAAGAAATACAGCCTTTTTTAGGTTCATTGGCAGTTACAGCGTATACCAGATAAAGCAGCTATTGATGGACAGGCAGTACTAAACTGATATGAGAAGGGAAGGGTAAGCAGATGGTATTTCAGCCAAAAACATTAGATTTTACGCTAAGCCCCTTTACAGGGCTTACGAGAGAAAGCTGGATAGAAGCCGGGGAGTATCTTTTAACCGGAATATTTAAGAATTTAAAATCAATTCATGATCCTATTGTTATGCCAAGAAAAGAGACAGAAGTTACTTATCCGCATAAGAATGCATCAGAGGCTCAATTAAAAGTGGAACGAAAAGCAGAGATATTTGAAGGTCTGGCAAGATCTTTTTTCCTGGCAGCGCCTTTAATTCACGATAATCCGGAGCTTACAATCTGTAATTATAAAATAAGGGATTATTATAAGGAACAGGTATTGCGTGCCTGTACTAAAGGAGACAGCAATTCTGTAGGAAGTTATGAGGAACAGCTGGAATTGGCAGAGAGCAAGGATCCGTTCCGAACTTTTCAGCAGACAGTAGAGACCTGTGCTTTGGTCGTGTGCCTGTGGAGCAGTAAAGCAGAAATCTGGGATACCTATACAAAGGAAGAGAAGGATATCATTGCAGGATTTTTGACCAGTTATGCTCATGCCAGTACAGTTCCCCAGAACTGGCGCCTTTTTAACATGCTGGATATGGCTTTTCTATATAGCGAAGGCTACCCCATAGATGAAGATATTATGAGAGACCATGGACAGGCAATTTTAAACTTTTATGCCGGTGACGGCTGGTATCGTGACGGGCATTCCTTTGATTATTATTCCTGCTGGGCATTTAATGTTTATACACCCATCTGGAATCTCTGGTATGGTTATGAAAAAGAGCCGTACCTGGCTAAAAAGTTCGAAGAGAACTCCAATAAACTGATGGAAACCTATGGGGATTTCTTTGACCGTGACGGCTTTACCAATATGTGGGGAAGAAGCAATATTTATCGAAATGCTGCTACCAGTGCTTTTGACGGAAATATGTTGCTGAAAGGCTCCACAGCGGATCCCGGACGGGCAAGACGTATTGCATCCGGTTCCCTGCTGCAGTTTTTAACCAGGGAGGATTTTCTGTTCGAAGGAATTCCTACACTGGGCTTCTACGGACAGTTCACGCCTTTAGTACAGGGATATTCCTGCGCTGAATCACCCTTCTGGCTGGGGAAAGCTTTCCTTTGCCTCCATCTGCCTGCCGGCCATCCCTTTTGGACCGCGAAAGAAAATAACGGCACATGGGATAAGCTAAAGGAAAGGGAAATCAAAGAGACGGTATTAAATGGCCCGGCACTATGCTTTACAAATCATGAAGCCAACGGTGAGACCATTCTCAGAACCGGAAAGGTAGTAAGAAACTGCGGAGACGAACATGGTATGTGGAATTATTCCAAGCTGTGCTTTAATACGAAATATCCCTGGGAATCAGCACCTTCTAAAGCTGTAGAGGCACAACAGTATGTACTGGAAGATATAACAACCGGTGCTTATCAAAAAGCAAATGTTACCTTCTGGCATGGAGAAAAAGAAGGAGTTCTTTACCGCAGACAGTATTTTAATTATGAAATATCCAAAGAATGTACCTGGATTCAGGCGGTAAATCTTGCGGACTTTCCCGTTGCTCACGGAATTGTGAGAGCAGATAAGTTAAAGCTTCATCGCAGGCCTGTTTCCATGACTTTGGGAGCCTATGGTTTTCCGGATAACGGAACCGAAATTATACAGTTAGAAAAGGAAAATGCAAAAGCAATTATCTTAAAAGGTCATGATTTTACCGGCAGAGAGAAACAGCTTGCCATGACCCTTTATGACGGTTGGGAAGAAATTGGACTTCTGCACAGCGAAGGAACCAATCCGGATTCTGAGAAATCCATTGTGGTATATGGAAAGCTTACCAGCAGGAAACAGTATGGCTATGAACCTTATATTATGATTTCTCAGGTAATTACCAAAGAAAGCCTGGAGGATTTTACCGATGACGAATTATTCCCAATTGCTTCAGTTGAATATACAGACAAAGAAAAATACGGGGGATATGGACCGGTCACTCTGCTTATGAAGGACGGAAGTCATAAAGTGATTGAATTTGAGGGAATAGAAGGGAATCTGCAGCTGTAGTTGCAGATTGCAGCTGCAGATTGCAGATGTCATGGTAAATCTCTCATAAATTAGCATTTGTCATAGTAATTCGTCTGGTAAATGAATGTTACTGTATAGAGATACCCTATAGATTTTAACGTATCAATAGGTTACCCGATAGGATTACCCAACGAGATACAGGGAGGTTAAAGGGAAATTTCAATCAAACCTGGACTAAAAATAATAATCCGTTTATTTCACGGGAGATATTAACAAGAGTAAAATTATAATGGCATAAAATGATTATTTTAATTTATAACCTTCATAAAACCGTTTATCCGACGGGGTTATGAAGGTTTTTTTATGCTTAAGAACAGGTTAGAAAATGATAATTGTAATACAGCAGTAATTGAACATACAATATGCTTGAATAAAAATATAAAAGGTTATATCTGATTGAGCAGATTTACTTATATGAAATTACATATTCTCAGATAATTATTTTGTGGCTGTTAATTCTGCACAGTTTGGTGGTGCATGAGAGTTCTTATGGGGTGAAAGTGTATAAAAAGTTTGATTTTCAAGTTTTGCTGTTCACTATATGCCTGTTAATAAACTGTTTTTGACAGGATATTTAATTGGTTATTTGATTTAATAGAAGTAGTTAAATGTAATTATTTGTTAAATAAAAAAAGAAGTCAGAAAGATAAGGTGAGAAAAGAATGATAACATCTAACAGTGATTTATATATGGGAAAGGAAAAGCTGCTATATCAGAATTCCCTGGAGAAGGCAGAGGACATCAGAAATTTTATCCTGGAAGGCCAAGCTGACACCAGCTTTCAGAATGGTAGTATGTGTCTTAAAAATTCTTTGGACAATAATCTTGGGCAGAAAGCAAATTATGTACTCTGGTGCCCGGAAACCTTTCCGGAGAATATCAGGATTACCTGGGAATTCAGACCCCTCACAGAAGTTGGCTTGTGTATCCTGTTTTTCGCAGCAAAAGGAAGGAACGGAGAGGAGCTCTTTGACCCTGTCCTTGCCAGACGAACCGGTGAGTATCCACAATACCACAGCGGAGATATCAATGCTTTTCATATATCCTATTACCGGAGAAAGGAACCGGAGGAAAGAGCCTTTCATACCTGTAATCTACGCAAAAGCTATGGCTTTCATCTGACAGCCCAAGGAGCAGACCCACTGCCGGCGCCTGGGGATGCAGTGGATTTCTATCGATTAACTGTAATTAAGTTTCAGAATAATATTCTTTTTAAAATTAATGAGCTTTGTATTTTTACTTTCAGGGATGATGGTTTCACTTATGGTCCTCTCTTAGGCAAAGGAAAAATAGGTTTCCGTCAGCTTGCTCCGCTAGTGGCTGAATACAGAAACTTAAAGGTCTATGAATTACTGACTTAGGCGGATTGCTGCTTAGTTGCTCAGCTAAAAATGTATAGTGAAGAAAAGGATCAAAATTATGAATATCAAAAAAATATTAGATTCTCTTACCTATGAAAAACAGATGTTTGTTAAGCTGCTGGTACTGGTGACTATACCGTTGATTATATTGGGGATTGTTTCCTGCAATATTTATATCCGGTCAGAAACGGCGAAAAGACGCCTGACCCTGACCTCTTACAGTGATGAGATCTCCCGAGAATACGAAAATATACTTTCTTCCCTGAAAGAGTATTACATAGATGCGGCAAATGGAGACACCTTCCGGTGGCTGGCAGGACAGAAGGAAATACCATATTCTCAGTTCAGCAATCTGAAGCAGGCACAACGAATCCTGGAAGGCAATTATTTTATGGAGAAATACATCAGTAATTATGAGTATATTAATGTTCTTTCAGGCTGGGTGTTAAATGACTATGGACTGTTTCCTTATGAAGAGGCATGGAATCGGCAGGAAGTGGATGAATTCCTTATAGAACAGGAAGAAGCCCAGTTATCCGTATACTGGCTGAACAGAGAGGATGCCAGTCCCCCTGTGGCAGGTAATTATAGGCCTAGTGCTGCTGTTGATCTTTCAGGGCTGTTTCTGGTAGTGAAGAAGGAAAATGGTATTAATGGCATCGCCTGGACAGCGTTGATTCAAGTAAATGAGGCAGTACTCAGAGAATTGGCGGAAGGGTACAATAAACTGGGATATGATGTTACCATACTTGCCAATGATAAGGTACTATTGGATACCAATACAGAGATGACAGCAAATTATCTGAAACAGGGAATTGAGGAGTCAGGAGTTTATCGTCTAGCCGGCGGTGATAAGTATAAAATCAATGTGAGAAAGGAGAGCACCAGAGGTTTGACCTTTGTAGTGGGATATGATACCTCAAGAGTGAAGAAGGATGCTACCGTATTCGTGCTGGCTTCTTTTGCCGTACTGGCAGCCTTTTTACTTCTCCTTACGAGTATCCGTCTGGCAGCAATTGCTTTCTCCAAACCCCTTTTGCTGCTGCAGAAATTTGTGGATGATCAGAATTCACAGATGAAAGAGCTTTTGATGCTAAGCCTTTTAAAAGGTGAAATGAGTGAAGAAAAAACAGAGACGGCCTTTAAGAAATTTGACATAACACCTTTTACAGCTTACAGAATGCTTGCCCTTACCTGTAAAAGAGAAGAGAGCAGGCTCAGTGAGAAATACAATGAGCTGCTGAACGGACTTACTGAAGAACTGCGTAATCAGATATTTATCCTGCCTGTATATTATGAGGAGAAACTTATATTTCTTACCGGAGCAGAAAAGGACACGGAGATGGACGGAAAAACAGCTGCTTTCTATAAAGAAATCAAGGATTATATAACGGTACATTTTGGACTGGTTACTGCCTCTGGGATCAGCAGGACATTCCATAAGCTGCAGCATATTCAGAGGGCTTATGGGGAATGTGTGAAAGCTCTGTATAATAAAGCCAATACGGAAGATGTGGAGAACTCTTCCCTGGTGCTCTTTGAGGATTATCTGGTTAGCAATTCAGTGGGAAATGTTTACGATATAATTATGGAAAATGAGCTGATACAGGCTATCAGCAGTTGCAATGAGGAAGAAGCAGGGCGTCTTCTGGAACTGACCATAGAGCGTATGGAAATGAAGAGTGTTGTTGGTATTGAGCGCAATTTTTATCTGACCAGACTGCTGACAGCCCTGTTAAATATACCGGTTTCAGCAGGTGTTACATTATCGGATATCTTTGACAGTGAGCAGTATAATATCTTAAACCGTATAACGCAGATATATGGAAAGAAAGAAGCGGTAAGGGCAATCTGTCAGGAAATCATTCATCCTATTGTCTGCAAAATGAATGAGAAACGGCAGGAGGGAGAAGAATCTGAGCTCTTAAAGCAGGTAATGAAACTTATGAAAGACAGCAAAGGCAGTATAAATCTAAACGAATGTGCCGACCAGTTATGTTACCATCCAAATTATCTGAGTAAAGCCTTAAAACGGGAAAAAGGAATCACCTTTACCGATATGGTAAACGATGAAAAGCTGAAACAGGCTAAATACATGCTGCTGACGACGGAATTTTCCGTTGCAGAGATATCAGAGAAGCTACAATATAATAATGCACAAAATTTTATCAGGTTTTTTAAAAATCATGTAGGATTTACCCCGGCTGCATTTCGTAAAGAGCATCGTTAGACTTGGAAGAAGATGATAATCAGAGATGAAAACCTCTATAATCCGCTTGATTTCAGGTGATTACAGAGGTTTTTTGTATAGAAAACAGGTTAGAAAATGATTATTTACAATAGCTTACAGCTTGATATACAATGTGCATGCAAAGAGGGGAGCAAAAGACTGGAAAACAGGCAGAATCAACAAAAGGTTCTGTGACAGAGGATTACCGGATTAAACCCTCAAATATCATAAAGGAGAATCGGAAACAGAATGGAAAAGATTCAAAGCAAAGCAAAAGCACGAACCGGTACCCTAAGACATGCGCTGGTTTCTCATAAGTGGCTTTATCTGATGATTATACCAGGTGTACTCTATATGCTCATTTTTAATTATCTGCCGATGGGAGGTCTGGTAATGGCCTTTCAGGATTTCAGCCCTTACAACGGAGACACCATGCTTGGAGCCTTCACTCACAGTCCTTTTGTGGGAATGGATATCTTCCGAAAGTTTTTTACGGGACCTGACTTTTTCAGGCTTTTGAAAAACACCTTATCCATATCCCTTGCAAGCCTGGTTTTTTATTTCCCGGCACCAATAATACTGGCACTTTTATTTAATGAGATTCGAAGCGTACTCTTTAAGCGTGTTTCCCAGACTATGGTATACATACCCCATTTCATATCTATGGTTATTGTGGCAGCTCTCACAACCCAATTGTTCAGTACAACGGACGGCCTGGTTTATCATGTATTTGAACTTATCTTTGGAAGAAAGAATGCACCAGATATTATGTCAGACCCCAACCTGTTTGTTACCATGCTGATCGGACAGAGCATGTGGAAGGAAACCGGTTACGGCACTATTATCTTTCTGGCGGCCCTGTCCGGTGTGGATGTCCAGCTCTATGAAGCGGCAGAGGTAGACGGTGCCGGCAGGTGGAGAAGAATGTGGCATATTACACTTCCGGCTATCCGTTCAACCATTGTAATCATGCTGATCTTAAGAGTAGGTGCAATACTGAATACCGGTTATGAGCAGATCTTCCTCATGCAGAACTCTATGAATCGAATAGTTTCCGATGTATTTGATACCTATATCTATACAAAAGGTGTAGTAAACGGAGATTACTCACTGGCAACGGCAGCAGGTATGTTTAAATCCGTTGTCAGCATGATAATGGTTATGGGTGCTAACCGGCTGGCGAAAGTCTTCGGTGAGTCCGGATTTTATTAGAAGGAGTAACTAAGAATGGCTAAAAATAAGATAAAATCGACAAAAATAAGAAGAAGTCCGGGTGACCAGTTCGTACAAGTGCTGATCTACCTTTTTGTAGGGGGCTTTGCTCTGGTTACCTTGCTGCCCTTTGTCTATGTGGTAGCCGGTTCCTTCGCTACGGAACGGGAATTAACGGAACGGGCATTTTTCCTGATTCCCCAAACCATATCCTTTAATGCCTACCAGTATATTCTAAAGACCGGAGATACTTTCAGAGGACTTAGGAATTCCATCCTGGTTGCAGGAATAGGTACCCTGATAAATATGGCAGTTTCCTCTACCCTGGCTTATCCCTTATCAAGGCAGTATTTCAAGGGCAGGACCTTCTTTACCAATATGGTCATAATAACCATGTTATTTGGTGGAGGAATGGTACCCTCATATATGCTGGTGTCCAATATCCTGCATTTAAAAAACACCTTCTGGGCATTATGGCTTCCGGCAGCGGTGAACCCTTTTAATATGATTATTATTAAGAATTATTTCCAGGGGATACCCGTAGAACTTGAGGAGGCCTCCAGAATAGATGGCTGCAACGACGGGCAGATATTTATTAAAATTATTCTGCCCTTATCCAAGCCGGTACTGGCAAGCGTATCCCTGTTTTATGCAGTAACCCATTGGAATTCCTATTTCAATGCCATGATGTATATTTCAGACAGAAATAAAGAAGTAATACAGATTGTATTGCGCAGAATTATTTTCCTGACTTCTGCCGTGGCAACGGAAAGCGGACTGGATTGGGGGGCCTTTGGCATGCCGCCGGAGAAAGCCGTTAAGATGGCAACCACAGTGGTTGCAACTGTACCTATGTTGTTGGTTTATCCCTTTATACAGAAATATTTTACCCAGGGAGTTATGGTGGGCTCTGTTAAGGGGTAAATATAAATTTTTATGAAAAAAAGGAGAAGTGTGTATGACTGGAAGGTCAAAGAAATGGAAAAGAGTTCTGGCGGCAGCCTTAGCAGGAGTTATGGTTTTATCACTGGCAGCATGCGGGGGAAAGAACAGCAGTACTACAGGAGCAAATACCGGTTCAGGAGAGAATGGGGAAGAGACGGGAAAGGCAAAAATTACCTTTATGCTACCCTCTTTTTATGGAACAGATCTGAAAAATGAGAATTCCGACCAGGTTATTGCTAAGTATGAGGAATACACAGGGACTCATGTAGATTGGCAGTGGGAATCCAATGATACTTATGGTGATAAGATTGGTCTTACCCTGATGGATAAGAATAATATGCCCATGGTGCTGACAGCCAGCGGTAATCTTACAGCAAATGTGGTGGATGCTGCTAAGAAAGGAGCTTTCTGGGATCTTGCGCCTTACCTGGAGGATTCGGCAAGCTATCCCAATCTGTCTCAGGCTAATAAAAATGTATTGAAGGCACTGACAGTAGACGGTAAGATAATCGGTATCTACCGTGCCAGAGAAATCGGCCGTTACGGCTTCTCATACCGTACAGACTGGGCAGAAGCTGTTGGCATTACCGACGCTCCGAAAACCCTTGAAGAGGTTTACAATATGCTGTATAAATTTACCTATGAAGATCCTGATGGTAACGGGAAAGATGACACCTACGGGATGGAGATGACAAAATATACGGGACCCATTGACATTATCCAGACCTGGTTCGGCGCAGGCAACGAATGGGTGGAACAGGACGGGAAGCTGGTACCGGTCCATCAGACAGCCGAATACAAGGAAGCTTTAAAGTGGTTAAAGAAGATTTATGATGAAGGACTGGTGCGCAAAGACTGGGCAACTGTTGACTCCGGAACCTGGAGTGAGGGCTGTAAGAAAGGTGAAGCCGGTGTATTCATTGATGTTATGGACAGCGGAAAGAGAATATGGGAATATTTCAAGGAAAACAATGTAAAATCTGTTACCAACCCTTCTGAAACCGCTACCATGACTCTTGTTGGACCAATCAATAACAAGACCCTTGCTACCAGTGGTTTTAACGGTTATTTCCTTATAACCAAATCCGGTGCGAAAACAGAAGAAGATGTTAAGAACTGCCTGCATTTCCTGGATAAGATGAATGACAATGAAATGCTTATCTTAGCGGATTATGGTCTTGAGGGTATTACTTATGATCTGGATGCAGACGGAAATGTAGTACAAAGAGGCAAGCTGGAACCTCAATATACTCCTTCAGCAGGTTTAAACCAGTGTCTGTCCTATATACCTAACGCCTCCAGCACTTCACCTGCCCTGGTTAAAACAGAACCCATCCTGGCTCAGGAAGCAGCTTACGCTGCCAACAAACAGGTAGCTGTCTTTAATCCTGCCCTTGGTTATCTGGCAAACTCTGAAGTTAATGCAGAAGTCGGTTCGGACATCGAACAGATTATTGAAGATGCAAGAACTCAGTACAGAGCAGACTTATATTACGGGGGAATTTGAGAATAAGATTAATATTCCAGGTATCCTGCAGGCGCAGGGCTACGGTAAAGAAATTACTGAAACCACTCCGTGGGTTTCCGGTCTTCATGACAAGCTCTGGTTTCAACGGGAGGAGTATAAGACAGAGGGAGCTGAAATAAATGTTCCTTTCTTAAGTCAGCCTCCCAGGCATTATCTCGGAAAAGCCTGGTATGAGAAAAGCTTTCAGGTACCGGAAGACCTTGAGGATTGTGTTTTTTATTTTGTTATGGAATGCGTAAAGTGGAAAACGAAGCTTTGGCTGGATTCAAAATATATAGGAACAGAAATGTCTCTGTGTACTCCTCATATTTATTGTCTTGGCAATTTAAAGGGAGGAGTTCATTGCATCAGAGTGTGTGTCGACAATGGGTTTCAAGCTCCTTACAGGCCCGACGGTCATATGGTATCGGATGCCTTAGGTGCCTCCTGGAACGGTTTAACCGGAAGGGTTTCCATTTATGCAGTTCCAGGTGTACATATGGAAAATATAAAGGTGTCTGCAGAGCCGGCTTCCGGAAAGGTAGTGACAGCAGTTACCCTTAAGAATCTTACCGGCAGGGAACAGAAGGGCCTGCTTCAAATAAGAGAAAAACAGCAGGATTTCACAATTAAGGATCAGGTTAAGACGGTTATAATTGAATTGTCCTATCAGAAGGAAATGGATGTGTGGGATGAGTTTACTCCGAATTTGCATCAGTTAAAAGTGATTCTTTCCTGTCTTGAAAGACAGGAAACGAAGGAGATAACTTTTGGATTTCGCAAGATTGAGGTAAAGGACGGACTTTTTCTTGTTAACAACCGGCCTGCCTTTTTCAGAGGCACCCATTCCGGCGGAGATTTTCCCTTAACCGGTTACCCGCCTTCAGAGATTTCGTATTGGCGGAAGTTAATGGAAACCTGTAAGAACTGGGGACTTAATTTTATACGGTTTCACTCCTTTTGTCCGCCGGAGGCTGCTTTTGTTGCTGCAGATGAAGTGGGGCTGTATCTTCAGGTAGAATGTGGGATGTGGAATAATTTCCAGGATAACTGTAAGATGAATGATATCTTGTGGGAAGAAACCAGGCGAATACTGGATACCTTCGGTAACCATCCCTCCTTTGTAATGCTTTCACCCAGTAACGAACCCGGGGGAGACTGGTATAAACCACTGAAAGCCTGGGTGAGCAAATGCAGGGCAAAAGATAAAAGACGCCTTTATACCACCCAGTCCGGCTGGCCTTATCCCGTGGAACCGGCTGCCATAAATGGTACGGATTATGTGTATTTCCACCGTTCCGGATATGGTCTGCAGCCCGGCGGTACAATCCGTAACAGTCAGGGCTGGCACGGTAAGGACTATGGTCTGTCTCTGGAGGGCATAAAGTATCCTGTAATATCACATGAATTAGGACAATGGTGTTCCTATCCGGACTTTACTGTTATGGATAAGTTTACGGGATATCTTAAACCTGGCAATTACAGAGCACTGAAAGAAAATGCTGAAAGGAACGGGGTTCTGAATCAGAATAAAGAATTTGCTTACCTATCCGGTAAGCTTAAATTACAGTTATACAAGGAAGAAATTGAAGCAACTTTTCGAACACCCCATATCTATGGATTTGAACTTCTGGATCTCCACGATTACCTGGGACAGGGAACTGCCTGTGTAGGACTTTTAGATCCTTTCTGGGAGGAAAAAGGTTTTGTAACACCGGAGGAATTTAAGTGCTTCTGCCGGGAAACCGTTCTCCTTATACGTCTGTCCAAAAGGGTTTACACCACAGGGGACGTGCTGGAGTGTCCTGTGGAAATCTGTCATTTTGGACGAGAGGAGATTAGTAAGGCAGGCATTTATTGGAGTATAACTAATCGGAAAAAAGAAACGGTGTTAAGGGGAGAATTTCCTTCAATAGATCTGCCAGTTAAGAAAAACATAGAAGTGGGTACACTGAAAGTCGATTTTAAGGCGCTTTCAGCACCGGAAGTCTATGAAATTCAAGTTGGTATCGTGGGAACGGATCTGAATAATAGTTGGAATTTCTGGCTTTATGAGGGATTAGAGGATTCTTTTGAAGATATTTCTGAATTAAAGGTATTGTATACTCATTCTTTGGAGCAGGCTATTGAGGCGCTCAGTATGGGACAGAGAGTTATCTTTTCTCCTTCACCGGATCATTATGGACTGGATTCCCCCAGCCTTTCCTTAAGACCATCTTTCTGGAATTCTCAGATGGGGCCGACTTACAGCAGGGGGATGGGGCTGGTAATCAGAGAGAATCATCCTGCACTTGCTTATTTTCCAACGAGGTCTTACCAGGAATGGCAGTGGGAGGAGATTCTCAATGGTGCATACGGGCTAAATCTGAAAGAGTTTCCTGCTGAACTGATACCGATTGTCCAGCCTATTGATGATTATAACCGCAATTATCGGCAGGGCATGATACTCGAGTGCAGGGTGTCAGAGGGTTCCCTTCTGATAGTAACTGCTGATCTGGATACAGATATAGAGCATAGGCCTGCAGCTTTATTATTAAAAAAATCCCTCTTAGACTATGCCTCATCAAGTAATTTTGTTCCACAGACTGTGGTCAGCAAAGAGGTGCTTTCAAACGCCTTCTTCCCAAGAAGGATTATGCTTGACTGTCAGGTTAAGGCAAAATTGTTAACGGAGGATAAGGAGGAAAGCAAATCAGAAGGCATGGAATTGTCCATACCAAGTGACAACTCTGATTATTCCTTTCTTCTGGATGGAGATCCCAATACCTTTTGTACCGGTGAGCAGTTTAAATATCCCTTTACGCTGGAATTGGAATCAGAGAGGGACATGGAGGTAACAGGACTTCTATACATGCCAAGACAGAATGAAAGAGAACATAAAGGTGATATTAAGGGATGTTTGGTTCAGGCATATGATAATGGGGGATGGAAGACTGTTTTTGAAGGAGAGCTTTCATCATCTTATGGGCCGAAGGAAATAATTTTCAGAGAGAAAATAACCTTACGTAAGATTCGGTTTACAGCACTCTATGGGTTTTCTGCCAAAAAACTGACTTACTATAAGGAAACGCAGGAAGGCTGGATGTCCTTTACAGAAGACTATAAAGATACAACTGCTGCAATTGCTGAGCTTTTATTTATTCCCGCCGGGGATATGATTAGTTATACCAGAAATACAAGGGAAGAAAATACTGGCGGAGATAAATATCCAAAGAAAACTGTTATTGAAAAAAGTGCCACTAAAGAGATAGAATATTAGAGAAGGCAGAATTTAGACATGGCACTGAAAAGTATGCTGTGAAACATATAAATTATTATAGATATCTATAAATCACTAATTTACAGCTGGACTTATAAGGTATAAAATCCATGAAACACCTGGCTGGCAATTTAGCCTTCAATGTGTTCATGGATTTTATATTATATTTATTACATAGGCAAATCTTATTAATTTATATTTTATTAGCAAATATAGGCCAACGCGTAAAACTAATTTATTTGAATATTACCCTCCAGGTAAATAGCCGCATATCCTGAGATTTTTACTCTGTCATCATAATTTTTGCAGAATAATTTCCCGCCTCTTTTGGACAATTGACAAGCTGTTAAATCAGTTTTTCCAAGTCTGGCTGACCAAAAGGGAATCAAGGTTGAATGTGACGAACCTGTAACGGGATCTTCCGGAATTCCTGCATTTGGAGCAAAAAAACGTGAAACAAAGTCAATATCTTCACCTTTTGCTGTCACAACTACAGCAAAACAATCAGGGATTGCTTTTATTAATTCGAAATCGGGTTTTAAATTTCTCACTGCTTCTTCGGTTTCAACAAGCAATAACAAATCTCTTGAAAGGTGAGCTTCTAATACTTTTGCACCAATAGCTTCTTCCATTAAGGATGAAACCTCAACTTGTTTTGGTTTTCGGGAGGGGAAATCCATTTCGTACAGATCACCTTTTTTTATAACCGTTAATAAACCGCTTACCGTATTGAAATAGAACTTTTCACAAGCTTGATCAACATAATTTGCTAATACATATGCACTTGCCAAAGTTGCATGTCCACATAAGTCAATTTCAACTTCCGGAGAAAACCAACGCAAATCATAACCTTCCTCCTTTTTAACAATAAATGCTGTTTCAGCTAAGTTATTTTCCATTGCTATATTCTGCATTATGGAGTCATCGAGCCATTTATCGAGCAAACAGACACCAGCCTGATTTCCCCGAAATAATTCTTCTGTAAATGCATCAACTATAAAGTATCTCATTTCACATCTCTCCTTTTTTGCCCGGTAATCATACTATTGCAAGCAATCCATAGTACCCGGCAGTAATTTTTATGGATATTGTGCCCCTTAGAACAGGGGTGATAAAACTCTTAAAATAGAATTAAATAAGCTTGCAAAGAAACCTTCCTTGCAATCTGAGAGCTGTACTTCCCTGCTTTTTTCGATGGTATCCAGAGCATCTTTTTTCAGGTCCGATATACAACTGTTTTGGTACAGAAAGGTTCCGCATTCAAAATGCAGATACAGACTGCGATAATCCATATTGATGGTACCGACAACAGCCATTTCATCGTCACAGACATAACTTTTCGCATGCAGAAAGCCTGGTGTATATTCGTAGATACGAACACCGGCTTTGATCAGAGGCTCATAATATGAACGGGTTAACCGGTATACTAATTTTTTATCAGGAATTCCAGGAGTAACGATTCTGACATCGATACCTCGTTTGGCTGCCATCGTTAATGCATATTTCATCTCATCGTCTATGATAAGATAGGGAGTGAAGATATAAACATAGTTCCTGGCTTGTGATAAGAGTTCAATATATACATTTTCACTGGTGGTTTCGCCATCAAAGGGACTATCGGAAAAGGGTTGTACATAACCGGTGCCAGCCTCAGTGCCGGATACTATCTCAGATAAAGAAGCAGTAATACTATAGTCCTCATAGGAATCTTTGGTTTTATGAAATGCATTCCACATCTCAAGAAACATAAGGGAAAAACCTTGAACAGCATCACCCTGTAATTTTAGGCCTGTATCCTTCCAGTGTCCAAGCCTGTTCTTTTTATTGATATATTCATCGGCGATATTAATTCCGCCATTGAAGGCGGTAATCCCGTCTATTACCAGAATCTTTCTATGGTCTCTATTGTTCATGACCAGGGAGAGAATCGGCCGGAATCTGTTAAAGGCAATGCATTTTATACCTCGCTGCTGCATCAGCTTTACGAAGTTGGCGGGCAATAGAAACAGTGAGCCGAAATCATCGTAGATTAATCTTACATCAACACCCTGAGCTGCTTTTTCTGTAAGAATATCAAGAATTCCTTCCCACATTAATCCGTTTTCTATAATAAAATATTCCAGAAAGATGTACTTTTCGGCTTTTTTCAGTTCTGTCAGCATATCCTGGTACATTAATTCACCTAAAGGATAGTAGACAACAGAAGTGTTAGAATACAAAATATTTCTGTTTTTTTCCTGCAGATATCTGCAGGTACTCATAACCCGGCTGTTATCCCGTCCTATTCTGTCAAGGAGTAAAGGTTCTGGTTTTATTATATCATCAACTCTTGATTGTTCTTTTAAAAGCAGTGATTGCATGTATTTAGAGGTGCCTTTATTACCGAAGAATAAGTAGAACAACCCGCCAAATAAAGGCAGGGACATAATAAGTACAATCCAGCCGATTTTGTAAGCTGCATTTTCCTCCTTTCGAATGATAAAGAGAATAATCAGAATGCTCAACAGTGTAAAACCCGTGCTTATCCAGGCGGAATTATTGGTTAGCCTGATAAGAAACAATACAAACCAGGTTAGCTGTATCAGCAAGAGGAGGGTAGTAATCAGTATCCTGTTACTGAATAATTTTAAAGGTTTCATAATAGAGTCCTCATATAATAATAAAAAATTTTTATAACCTTATAGGTTTCAGGTATTAATTGGTATTATCATTTATTGTATATAGTATTGTATATAGTAAAGGCTGGAATAGCAATACCAAAAAAGAGCAAGCTTGCGATATACATGTGAATTCGATATAATATAGGTAAGATATAGGTGGAAAAGCCTTAATTTTTTATATATCTTCCCATACCATAAATGGATAATATAACTCATCCTAGAGTAAGCTAAAGAGAAGGAGTGTGATGATATGACCGCGAATGAAATACTTGCTGTGCTTCGTGAAACCGGTAATGATAAACGGAAGCAAATGTATATTAAAAATGGTGCCGGTGAGAATACTTATGGTGTTCTGCTGGGAGAACTTCGTAAATTAGCCAAACAGACAGGAAAGAATCATGAACTGGCGGTTGAACTTTGGAACACCGGCAATACAGAAGCCAGGTGGCTTGCATGTATGATCTTTGATGCTCAGAAACTGAGCCTTGAAGAAGTGCGGGAAATGACAGAGGAGCTGACGTATCCTGATCTGATAGATAAATTTATCGGAGAAGTTATCTGTTATCATAAAGAGGCAGAGGTACTTGAAAAAGAATGGACAATTTCCACGAAGGACAACCTTGGAAGGGCTGGCTGGAATCTTATTGTACACAGAGTATCGGAAGGTAATCTGGCTAATGAGGAACTTAACAAGCTGCTTGCAACAGTGGAGGCAGAACTTCAAACGGCATCTGTCGGAAAACAGTGGGCTATGAATCATGCCCTGTGCGAAATAGGTATATGTTACCCTGGTTATACAGAACAATGTATGTTAATGGGAGAAAGATTAGGGGTATATCGGGATTTGAAAGTACCAAAGGGTTGTACCTCTGCCTATGCACCCAACTGGATAACTGCGGTTGTAAATAAAAAAAGAAAATAAAGCATTAGAAGGAGGGAAAACCAATGAGAGACTATAAGAAGAACATTAAATTTATACTTTTAACCTTGTTCAGCATCTTAATACTGACAGCCTGTACCTCTGATAGTCCCAATGAACCTTCCTCTGAGCTGTCAGAGAAAACAAAGACGGAGGATAAAGCGGACAACCCGGAAAAACCACCGGTAACCATGACGCCTGAAGCCGAACCCACGGAAGCTGTCGCTGCTGTAACAGTACCTACAGAAGCTTTAGCAACACAAGCACCCACGGAAGCCATAATAGTTACGGAGGGGACGACTATCCTTGAAAGATTTACTGTACCTGATGGATATAAGAGAGTGGAACAGGAGGAGGGTTCTTTTGGTTTCTATCTTCAGAATCTACCCTTGAAACCTGATGGTACGAAAGTGAAATATTATGACGGAAGAGAAAAACTCAAAGAGGTTTATTTAGCTGTGGCAGATTTTACCTTAGGTGACAGGGACTTACAGCAATGCGCCGATGGGGTTATACGCTTAAGGGCGGAATACCTTTACGAAAAAGAGGAATTCGATAAAATTCATTTTAATTTTGTAAGTGGTTTTAATGCTGAATTCTCAAAATGGGCTGAAGGAAAGGGGATATCCGTAAAGGATAATAATGTATCCTGGTATTCCAACAGTAAAAATAACCGTTCCTATGAGAGCTTTCAGAAATACCTGGAGGTTGTTTATGCCTATGCCTCTACGCTGTCCCTGGAAAAGGAATTAACTGAAAAGCCATATGAGGAAATAGCCATTGGAGATGTGTTTATACAGGGTGGTTCACCGGGACATTGTGTTATTGTAGTGGATATGGCAGTAAAGGAAAGCACCGGTGAGAAAATATTTATGCTTGCGCAAAGCTATATGCCTGCCCAGGATATCCAGATCTTAAAAGGGGATAAGGAGGGCTCGCCTTGGTTTTCTGCTGAGATAGAAGGAACCTTAATTACCCCTGAATGGATATTTAGTACCTCGGATCTGAAAACCTGGTAAACATTCATTTCACCCGATTTAAATGAATCTGAAATCATAATGAAAATAGAATCAATAATCAACATGGAATCATAACGAATACCCGATATCAGTATTACGTAAAGCTCTCAAAGCCTGTTAAGAATCTATATGAAATACACCGATCTCCTTGTAATGTTTTATTTTGTAATCGATTGTTCCAAGACTGCAGGTTAACAGGTTAATATGCTTAATAAGGTCGGCCCGGTGTTTTTCCAGGATATCTTTTCGTTCTTCACAGGCAGCCGAACCATTCAGACAGAGATTCATAAATTCCTTTATTGTCTCAATGGACATACCGCTGTTTCTAAGACAACAGATTAACTCAAGCCAGCAAATGTCCGTCTCTGTATATACGCGAATACCGGAATTTGAACGTTTTAACTGCGGGATAAGTCCTTTTTTATCATAAAATCTAAGTGCAGATGGTGTGAGCTGGGTACGTTCGGCAACCTGCTTAATTGAATATTCCATGTTATCCTCCCATGCAATTTACTTGACCTAAAGATAAATTATTTTATATTTCTTCTTGACTTAAACTTAAGTTTAACAATTATAATGAACAGTGTCAAATATAATATGCCGCTGTAAACGGCAGATTGAGAGGTTATTATGGAATACAGGAATTTGGGTAAATGGGGTCTAAAGGTTAGTGAAATCTCAATAGGAAGCTGGATGACAGATTTAAAAGGCAGTAATGCTTCCGAGATAGCAAGAGATACCATCAGACTTGCCTTTGAGAAAGGGGTTAATTTCTTCGATTGTGCGGATGCATACAGCGGAGGAGAGGCAGAACGTTTCTTAGGCCAGGTATTAAAGGAATATCCAAGAAGTTCTTATGTGGTATCCAGTAAGGTATATTTTGGGGTGGGACCAGGACCAAATGACAGAGGTCTTTCCAGAAAACATATTTTTGAACAGATCGATAAGAGCCTTAAAAATATGCAGGTAGACTATCTGGATATGTATTTCTGCCACAGGTTTGATACGACTACGCCAATGGAAGAAACGCTCCAGGCGCTAAGTGACCTGGTTGTACAGGGCAAAGTCCTTTATTACGGTGTGAGTGAAGAATGGGGTGCTGCACGAATCAATAAAGCTCTTGGTATCATTAAAGAATTAGGGTTAAGACCCCTTAATGTAATACAGCCACAATATAATATGGTAGACAGATATATTGAAGATGAGATAATGGAAGTTTGTGAGGACAATGGTATAGGAATCGTTCCTTTTTCACCCTTATCACAAGGTCTTCTAACCGGCAAATATAAGAAGAACCAGCCACTGCCGGAAGGTTCCAGAGCAACCCATCAGGCAGATAAACAGATAAACAACCTGCTGACAGAGGAAAATCTGGATAAGGTGGAGAAATTGTCTGCTCTTGCAGAGGAGTTAGGAACTAATATGTCCGTGCTTGCATTAGCCTGGATTCTAAGGAAGCAGATAATAAGCAGTGTAATTACCGGAGCAACCAAACCGGAACAGCTCATAAATAATATAGCTGCCAGCGGCTTTAAGATTCCGGCAGCTGCCATGGAGGAGATTGAAAAAATTCTGGATTATAAACCTTTTGTACGAAGAGTCGGATAGTTTTGCCAATCAAAAAAAGAAGGATTTTCCTTCTTTTTTTATACCCTTATTTCTGATAGGAATTCTATAAAATTACATAAAAGAGCTGAGTAAATATTGTAATAGCAAAAAATAAATGATAAAATATAACCTCGAAAGTATATTAAAAATACATAGGATTGCTCTGAGGATATTGACGTGAAGAAATTACATCACCGAAAGCTGTTTTTATTTCTGGCTATACTCATACTGTTATTAACCGCCGGTTTTGCTCTTTCTGACAGACCGGAGAAAGAGATGCCGCAAGGAAAGGCAGGACTTCTTGATTTAGAAAACTGGGACTTTCAGAAGCAAGGAAATGTGAAGCTTGATGGTTATTGGGAGTTTTATTCTAATATTCTGCTGACACCAAAAGACCTGGAAGGAGAAGCACCTCTGTCCTTTAGTTACCTCCAGGTTCCTGGCCGATGGACAAAAGGCAAAGAAAGTGACAAGCAGAAAGACGATGGTATAGGCACATACCGTCTGAAAATTAAAGTCAATAAGGCTATTGATATCTTGGGTCTGAGAATCAAAAATATCAGGGTATCCTATAAAATATTTGTTAATGGAGAAGAAATTGCTGCCAGCGGAAATCCAGCCGCCGATGCAGAGAGCGGTTATGTTCCATATAATGTGCCTATGACGGTAATCTTTCCCTTAAAGGGAGAGGCAGACAGTAGCAAAACTATAGATTTGATAATACAGGCTGCCAATATAAACTACTATAACGGCGGTTTAATTCAAAGTATCTATCTGGGGTCCGAAAAAGATATCACCTGGGATTACATTAAGGAGATAATTCTTGATGTTATCGTCGTATCCTTTTTAATTTTAACCTGCACCTATTACCTGGTAATTTATTTCAGAAGAAGAGAAGATAAGAAGTTTTTATACATGTCAGCCTTTTGCATTAGTCTGGCATTTTTGATTTCCACGGGAAATGCCAAGATTTTCTATATGCTTGTGGATCAGATTCCTTATTTATTGGTTATTAAGTTTCGCACTGCTACGGTAGCTGTCAGTATTATGCTGGTTTGCCTATTTATAAGAGAAATGAGTAAAGAGCTGATAGCAGCTGTGCCTATGAAAATAATACAGATAATAATGTTCCTCTCTATGACTGCAACCCTTGCCATCCCTGACAGGCATATGGTAATTACGGAAAAAGCAGTTACCACCATATATCTGTTAACGTACTTACTGGTAGCACTGAGGCTGGTTTATTGCATTTTCTTTAACCGCCATGAAGGTACTGGAAAGAGAGTGGTTGTCTTTTTGCTTTTCCTGGATCTTCAGTTTATCAATGAGTATATTTCTACCATACTTTATTATTACTCTGTAGCAAAGAGCTTTCTGGTTTCCAACCTGACCTTTGTACTTTTGCTGCTTGGTCTCTGCTACATGTTCGTCGATGAATATCTGAGAGCTTATAATAATATAAAAGAGATAAATGAAAATCTGGTTGCCGCAGATAAGATAAAAGAAGAATTCTTAGCATATGCATCAAATGAGTTTAAATCACCCTTGCAGGCAATTTCAAATATTACAAAAGAATTATTAAATGAGCCGAAGGAATTATCCTCAGAAAGCCAAAAAGAGAATTTACTCTACATACTAAGTATTTCAGCTAAAATGTCAGATACGGTAAATGATATCATAGACTACCAGAATCTTAAAAATCATAAGCTGAGATTAGTAAAAAAAGATTTCGATATTTATGGTATGGTAAATGCAGTTTTGGAAACCGTACGTTATATGAACACAGGACAAGGGGTTACCTTACTGAATTCCATAGAGGAAAAACGATATTTTATTTCAGCAGATGAAAACCGCTTGGAACAGATACTCTATAATCTGATAGTTTATTCTATTAAAATTTCAATAAACGGTGATATCAGGCTCAGCGGGGAAGAAATAAGGGATGAAATCTATATCCGTATTTCTTATACCGGAAAAGAGTCAGAGGATTCTATTCAGACCGAGCTTTTAAAAGCCTACAAAATGGAGTCTGGAAAAGAAGCAAAAGGCAGTCTGCCAAAAGATATGGGGATATATGTTTCACGGCTTCTTGCAGTAAATATGGGTGGTGATGTATACTTTGAATCAGGAGAGAAAGAGACTTCGGCGTTTGTCCTGGCATTGCCTAAAGCAAATCTGCTCACAAAAACCTTGCGGTACCAAAACCCTGCTGCTTTCCGGAAGCGAAACAATACTAACAGCACAGTTCATCTGGAGATACCTAAAGCAAAAGTAGAATTCGAAAAAGAAAATAAACCTAAAATTCTTCTGGTGGATGATGATACTGTCAGTCTTAAACTCCTATTCGATATTTGTAAAGAAGAATTTGAACCACTTATTGCTTGTAATGGTACACAAGCCCTGGAATTGATAGAGAAGGACAGGAGCATAAAAATTGCCCTGGTGGATACGGTAATGCCAGGGATTTCAGGCTATGAAGTTTGCAGACAGATAAGAACCAGGTACTCCATATTTGAACTTCCGGTATTGCTCTTAAGCCTGCGGAATGCAACAGAGGATATTGAAACCGGTCTGGAAGCGGGAGCAAATGACTTTCTTATTAAACCTTTTCATGCGAAAGAATTAATAAACAGAGTAAAGACTCTGAGAAAAATGCAGGAAGCTTTACAGGATGCTGTTAAAATAGAAACAGTATTTTTACAGTCACAGATAAAACAGCATTTTTTATATAATTCATTAAACAGTATTGTTTCCTTATGTTACAGTGAACCGGAGCGTGCCGGTAATCTCCTGAGTGAACTGAGTCATTACCTGCGCAGTATCTTAGAGATTGATCCCCACCATTCTATTATTGAATTACATAAGGAAATCACCTTGGTTAACTCATACATTGAACTTGAGAAAGCACGTTTTGGTAAAAGACTGCAGGTGCAGCTGGATTATGATGAAGGGATACTAGGGTTTCAAATACCGGCTTTTTTGATTCAGCCAGTGGTGGAAAATGCCATCCGCCATGGAGTCATGGCGAGGACAACGGGAGGAACGGTAGCAGTATCCATAAGAAAACAGCAAGGGGCAATCTTAATAACCATTAAGGATGATGGTGTTGGCATGAGCGAAGATGTATTGGAGCTGTTAATGAAAGATACATTAGATGGAAGTATCGGTTTGAAAAATGTCAACAAGCGGCTGGATAATGAATACGGAGAAAAACTGAAGATACAGAGTGAAAAGGATGTGGGCACCTGTGTAACCATGATGCTTCCATTATAAGTTGTAAATTATGCGGATAAGTGGCATGTTAGTTAATAAAAGCCTGACGAGAGAAAAGGAAGTCGTGTTTATGGTGGCAATAGTAGTTGATGATGAAGAACTTGCAGCAGAGCATATCAGCAGAATATTAAGAAAAGCAGGTTTTGCGGTTTACAGCTTTACAAACCCCTATCTGGTATTGGAACAGGATATTATCAGAACTGCAGATATATTCTATCTGGATATTGAAATGCCGGAAATAAGCGGTCTTAAGCTGGCAGAAAAAATAAAACAGGTTAATGCAGAGTGTGAGGTGGTATTCAGCACCGGACATAATCAATATGCAATTGAAGCCTTTGACGTTGAAGCCCTGGACTATATTTTAAAACCGGTTACGCCAAGGCAGGTTGAACGATCCATTCAGCGTATCATAAAGCGTAAAGGCAAACAGGTATCTGAATACAATGTCAGAGAAATGAAAAGGAATCCCCTGATTATATGTTTATTTGGCAAAATATCCATAACAGCAATTGATGGAAGTAAAAACCTGAAATTTTCCTCCGTAAAAGGAGCGGAGATCTTTTGTTTCATGCTACTGCAAAGGGATACGGCAGAAATCTCCAAATGGAAATTAATTGATGAATTATGGCCGGATAAGGATATTAGTAAAGGGGATATAAATCTACGAAGTACCATTAGTAAATTAAATAAGAACTTTAGAGAAAAAGAAATTGATATTTCCATAAAATCAACTAGAAATGGCTATCAGCTTATGTTATCAGAGGATATTGAAGTGGATGCCTTTATGTTAGAAAGCATCGCTGATAAGAACTTCATATTAACAGAAAATAATCTTCTTTCATTTGAAAGTACCCTCCTAAAATACAACGATATGCTGTTTGAGGATTTTGACAGTGAATGGTGCAATCTATACAGAACACTTTATAACAGGTATTTCAAGATTGCCTTACAAAAATTAACCAATTATTATAAACTGGTGAAACAGGATCCGATACGTATTTTAAGTATAATGGAACGGCTTATTGTTTTTGAACCCTACGATGAAGAGGTCAGAGAACTGTGCTTAAGGCTATATGCTTATATTTATGGGAACTACGAGGCAAAGAAATATTATGAAGAATACTGTGAGCTTCTATTTACTGATTTGGGAATGAAACCAGGTGAAAAACTCAGGAATTCTTATAATATACTGATGCAGGATACATAGAGAAAGAACATGGGATTAAAAGTAACAGCGGCAGCTGATATTAAATCCCATGTTTTTTTACATTTTTATGATATAGGAACCTGTACTGACCTTATGCGACATAATAACTTACATTGCAACAATTTTGCAACAAGCTATCTGCTAAAATTTTCAATAGAGCTGGTTTTTAACCACCAGATAAAAAATGAAAAACTAAAGGAGGAACCATGAAGATTATATTGAAAAAAACTATGTCAATTTTTCTGTCTTTGACCTTAATACTTGGACTTGCAAATGTTAATACCTTGGTTGCCCAAGCAGATACTTTTGAGGGAGGAATAACAACTTTTGATAATATTACGAATCAATGGGATTATTACCTGACTGACCAAAATGGAAAATCGGCAAAGAATGGATTAAGTGCTTTAAATGTAAATGGCTATGATTTTACCGTTACTTCTAACAGCAATGAGGCGGATACATATCTCTCCGTTTCGAAATTACAGGTAGGAAGCGGGGTTGCTTATTATCTGTCAGCATTTATACGGAATAACCCTGTTATACCCGGTATGCCTGGTATGGAATCTAATAAATATCTGGAAAAATTATCAGCCTCCTGGAACAATAAAAGCAGTTTTGATCTTGATTCTATTGAAGTAGCAGCCGGTAATAAAGATTCTTCGTTTTTTGAATTGACACTGACAGGATGTAAAGGCGGTAATCCTGTGCCAGGTGCCGTACTAAAGAAAGAGGTACAATCCAGGGCGTATTTAAATGGTAATAATGTCGTATTTGATGTATCAGATAATAGTGCTTTCGATGGTATAGATTCTTTTCAGATAACTGCTGAGCAGTCTGCAAAAATGAATTTTGGAGTTGCTATAAAAAGCATTACAGCCTATAAACATCAGGAAAGTACTTCTGATGATGAGTTGTCTGTTGCCAAGTCAGTAATAGAAGCTTATCAGGGTACAAGTGGAAATCTAACCGCAGAGGTGGATGAGGAAAGCGGAATAATAACAGTAACCGGTGATGTGAAAGGCGCTGATAAGATTCTAACGCTGAATATTCCAAAAGACATAAAAATAGTCTGGAAAGCAGCCCTGGAAAGTTCACCTGATTATACAGGTGATTTAATAAACCTTGAGGGTGAAGGAAAATTTGAAGTAGCTCAGGGCGGAAAGCTAACGATGAACGGCGGAGGAAATGTAATAAACTCCGGAGAAAGTATAGCGGAAGTACGCATTAATGGCGGTAACATATATACAGCAGCTGGATATGCTATAAAAGCCATTGGTGAAAATACATATGTAACAATTAATTCCGGTTCTGTAAGCTGCTATGACGGAACTGCTATAACAACAACTGGTGCAAATTCAGTTGTAACTATTTATAACGGAGTTGTGAATGTTGAGAAAGGAACAGCAATCTCTACGAAACGCAATGTTATTATGTATGACGGATTAGTAAATGCAACCACAGGAACAGCAATATCTACAGTTAGTGGTGTTTATGTTTATAACGGAACAATCAGCAGCAGAGTAGGAGATACTATTATTGCTGAAAGGGATTTATATATTCAGGGAAAAGCAAAGGTTATAGCTGCGTCAGGTTCTGCAGTTAATGTAAAAGGCAGCAGTTCAAAAATCAATTTAAGCGGCGGACTGTTATTCTCCTACTATAATCCTGCTTTAGATATAAGTGTATATAAAACACCTGATAATCCCGAAGGTCTGTTAAATACCAATGGTGTAATAATAGAATGGGATCAGAGCGCAGGAACACGTACCTATGCGGCGGGTACATCTGATGATATCCGTTTTATGCCGGATAACGCAACAGCAAACTGGGATATTGTAGATGGTATATCAGGTATCACAGCAGTGTATAAGGGGAATTTATACTTTATACCCGTAGGTGATGTAACGGTTGTAACTGAACCGGATAATTCTGTTTCGGTTAATTCCGTAACAATAAAAAATCCTCCGGTTAAAACCTCATATGGTGTTGGTGATATACTTGATCTTACCGGCCTTGTGGTTACATTAAATAAAAGTGACGGTTTAAGTGAGGATATACCCTTTGATGAGTTTTCAGCCAGGGGAATCACAACAAATCCGGTGAATGGATATACGCTGACGAAAGAAACCTCAGTGGTTGTGATCACTTATACCAAAGATAATAAATCAGCATATCAAAATCTCACAATTAGTAATCCTGGCATACCGACAACAACCCCGGAACCAACAGCAACCCCGGAACCAACAGCAACGCCGGAACCAACAGCAACCCCGGAACCAACAGCAACCCCGGAACCGACAGCAACGCCGGAACCAACAGCAACCCCGGAACCAACAGCAACGCCGGAACCGACAGCAACGCCGGAACCGACAGCAACGCCGGAACCAACAGCAACGCCGGAACCGACAGCAACCCCGGAACCAACAGCAACGCCGGAACCGACAGTAACCCCGGAACCGACAGCAACCCCAGAAAACCCAGCCACAGGTACAGAGCAGATTAAAGTTGATGTGAAAAAAGGCGATACCGAGGCAGCAGCAACTCAAATTACAATTGACAGAACAACAAATGCAAACGGAGAGAAGTCTGATAAGGTAACCTATCAGAAGGAGAAAGCTGCTGAGACAGTACAGAAACTCAAAGCGGAAGGTAAGGATACCGCAAGAATAGTTATTCCGGATGAGAAGGATGAGGTATCTGAAACCACTGTCAATATACCTGTAGCTGCAGTAAAAACATTAGCGGAGGGTAAGATTAATCTGCAGATTGACACGGAAGAAGCAAAGATCAGTCTTTCAAAAGACAGTATTGCAGATATTAATAATAAATTATCGGAGGATTTGTATTTCCATCTGGTTCCGGTAAAGAAGGAAGAGGAAAAGAAGGCTGTTATAAGTCAGGCAAAGCAGGAAACTGCATTAGTTAGCAGGAATGCAAACAGCACGGTATCTATTATTGGAAATCCTGTTACTATAGAAACTAACATGCCCTCTGCCAGTACAGACATCATCCTGCCCTTAACCGGTGTAGAAATTCCTGTCAAAACTGCAGAAAGACAGGCCTTGTTACAGCAGCTGGCAGTATATATCGTGCATTCTGACGGTGATAAGGAACTGGTACAGGGAGAACTTGTTGAATATAAAGAAGGGGTTTACGGAATACGCTTCCGAATTAACAAATTTAGTACCTTTTCTGTCGTTAAAACAGATGCTTTTATAAAATCATCAGAAAAAGATATTATAAGCTTAACAACTCCTTCAAAGGCAGTAATCAACGAAAATACAATTACAGCAACAGTTTCAAATGAAGTAAGCAGCCTTAAGGTAAAAGCTGCTGTAAGCGACAAAGCAGAATGGAAACTGTATCTGGATAAAGACTTAAAGAAAGAAGCTGCTGACAGCAAATTAAAGCTCACTACCGGTGTAAACACAAGTTATATTAAGGTAACTGCTGAAGATAAAACTACAAAAATCTATAAATTAGAAATTGTAAGAAATAAATCTGCCAAAGCCGATATAACTCAGCTTAAAGTACCGGAGAAGGCTAAGATAAAAGGGCAGACCATCACTGCTTCGGTAGCATACCAAAAGTCTACTCTGACGGTAAAAGCTGCCGTAAGCAGCAAAGCTGCCTTAAAGTTCTACAGCGATAAGAGCTTAAAGAAAGAAATCTCAAAGAATAAGATTAAGCTGCAAGTAGGCGTAAATACAGTATATCTTAAAGTAACAGCTGAGGACGGAAAAACCGTCAAAGTATATACCCTTAAGATAACCCGTAAAGGACAGGATTATAACAGCCATATAAGACTGGGCGTAATCGGAAGCGAAACATATGCAAAGAAAGTTGCTGAGATATTTGAGCAGGATTATGACAGTGCTAATGCAGAGGTTAGGAAATCAGGGAAATATTATCTTGTAACCATGGACTTTAAGAACAATGCAGAAGCAAAAAGAGCCTGCGAGGATATGATTCGCCGTCAGTATATAATCAACTATTATTTTGATTAAGAGCAACAGTAAGAGGTTATTGAGTATTGTGTAGCCTTAATGAAATTATGATTAGAGGACAAAACTTGGACTGTACCCCATACATTAGACGAAAAATCTAATGTATGGGGGCAGTTCAAGCTTTGTCCTTATTTTATTTTTTGTTGGAGAATTTGGTGTGAACTATTCGAAAAAGAGGTAATTAAGACAATGCTGTATCTTAATAATTTTTGTGTATAGTGTACAATTTACACAAAAATTATGCTGCAGTTCCGTGGACTTATTCAACAAAATTAACAAATTGAGTGAAAATTTACTTGCCAATAATATAGTATACTGTTACACTGTTCTCAGTAAGTTCGGCCGGACTTCTCATAAAGTTGAATACTGTTTCTTGCATTTCGGATTTAAGACAGTGGAGCAGGTGAATAATAAAGTATTAAGAAAACTTAAACCCATAATTAGCCGAAATCGTAAATTTTTCAATAGAAGGAGATTAGTATGGAACATGAATATATTGAGATAGTTGGTGCGCGGGCAAATAATTTAAAGAATATAAGTCTGAAGATACCGAAGAAGAAAATAACAATCTTTACCGGGGTATCAGGTTCGGGCAAATCTTCAATCGTATTTGAAACCATTGCCCAGGAAGCGGGCAGACAATTAAATGAGACCTTCAGTAAATTCGTACAAGGCTTTTTGCCTAAATATGGACATCCGGAGGTTGATGCAATTGAAAATCTTTCCCTTGCAATTATTGTAGATCAAAAGAGGATTGGCGGTAACTCACGCTCAACGTTGGGTACCATAACAGATATAAATCCCCTGCTAAGACTGTTATTTTCAAGAATCGGTAAGCCGCATATCGGTCCTTCCTCTTATTTTTCCTTTAATGATCCTAACGGAATGTGTAAGACCTGTGAAGGCATCGGAAGGATTGTCACACTGGATATGGATAAAGCTTTGGACAAAGAAAAGTCCTTAAATGAAGGGGCTATTTTGCTGCCGGGATATAAACCAGGCTCCTGGCAATGGAAGGGTTATGCAGCAACAGGATTTTTTGACTGTGATAAGAAAATAAAGGATTACACAGAAGAAGAATATGATAAACTCGTTTATTGTAAACCGATTAAGCTCAATTCCACTGTTATGGAGGGCATAAACACCACTTACGCAGGCCTTGCCGAGAAATTCATTATGCAGTATATCAAAACCGAATATGAGAAATCCGAGGCTTCTCAGAAGAAAATATCAGGCTTCACCATGGAACAGCAGTGCCCTGATTGCGGAGGAAAACGTTACAACGAAAATGTTCTGTCTGCGAAGATTCAGGGATATTCTATTGCAGAGCTGACAGCTTTTCAGGTAGATGAGCTTCTTAAGGTGATTCAACAGATAAAAGAGGAAAGTATTAAGCCGATTATTGTTAATTTAACGGAGCGTTTAAATGATCTGATACAAATCGGTCTTGATTATGTAAGTCTGGACAGGGAGACTTCCACTCTTTCCGGAGGTGAATCACAAAGAGTTAAAATGGTCAAGCACCTGACAAGCAGCCTGACAGATGTAATGTATATTTTTGATGAACCAAGTATCGGACTGCACCCAAGAGATGTGCACAGATTGAACGAACTGCTGGTAAAGTTAAGGGATAAAGGAAATACCGTGATTGTTGTAGAGCATGATCCCGATGTAATAAAAGTTGCCGACTATATTGTTGATGTGGGACCAAAAGCCGGTACGAAAGGTGGAAAAATAACCTTTGAAGGCAGCTATGAGAACCTGTTGAAATCAGACACCCTTACCGGAGAATATATAGGAAGAAGCCTGCCAATTAAGAGTAGTCCAAGACTCAGCAAAGAATTTCTGGAAACGAAAAAGAGCAGCTTACACAATCTGAAGAATGTAAGTTTGAGAATACCAAAAGGAATATTCACCGTTGTAACCGGTGTTGCAGGCTCTGGTAAGTCCACTCTTGTAAATGGGGTCTTTGCCAAAGAATATAAAGATGCTGTTATAATCGATCAATCCGCTGTCAGTGCGAATCTGCGCTCCAATCCGGCTACTTTTACAGGTATCATGGATCATATCAGAAAATTATTTGCTGATGAAAACAAAGTAAGTGCCGGATTATTCAGTTATAATTCTGAAGGTGCCTGTGAAGCTTGTAAAGGGAGAGGTTTTATTGAAACAGATCTTTCCTTTATGGATTCTGTTGAGACTACTTGTGAGGAATGCGGCGGAAAACGGTTTAAACAGGAGGTACTTGAATATAAGTACAATGGTAAGTCCATTGTTGAAGTACTTGATATGACCATTGCAGACGCTGTGGAATTCTTCAGCCAAAAGGAAATCCGGAACAAGTTAAAGTATATTGTAGAGGTAGGCTTACATTACATGACCCTGGGTCAGCCGTTGGATACTCTTTCCGGCGGTGAATGCCAGCGTCTTAAACTTGCAAAGGAATTAAGCCAGAAGGGTAATATCTATATTATGGACGAGCCGACAACGGGTCTGCATATGTCTGATATAACCAGCATACTTAATATCATCAATCGCCTTGTAGAGAAAGGGAACACGGTCATTGTTATTGAACATAACCTGGATGTGATTCGAAATGCTGACTGGATTATTGATGTAGGAGTTGAAGGCGGAAGTAAAGGCGGACAGATTCTTTTTGAAGGGACACCAAAGGATTTAAAAAACTGCAAAGAGTCAATAACAGCAAAGTACTTGTAACTGACAGCTGAAAAAAATTGCTTAACGTGGAGGAGAGTTCATGAAAGGTAAAAATAACATAATAACAATTGGAGGAATAACATGGATTATATCAGGTATTCTATTCCTGGTACAAAACCTGTTTCTTCTTCCCTTGCAAGGACCGCCGGCTTTGGATGCGGATTTGCTGGTCTGGCTGGAGAAATGGAAATTTAATATTTCTATGGCTGATGAAGTCCTTTTATTTGCTGCATTATTTTTGATTCCTGCTATCTTTTCATTATACCAGTTTCTGGTTCGTACAGATAAGGTGAAAGCAATAATGGTCTGTGGTCTTCTGGCAAGTAGTATACCGATTTTTATTTTTCTTGATATTATTCTTGGGCGTCTGGTATATCCGGTATATAACTTGGAATTATCTGCCGACATCTATAAGCTGGTATTGAGTATTTATTATGGTGGCATGCATTTAGTGGCAATAGTATTTAGTATTGCAACCTTGTTGCTCTCTATTGCAATCAGAAAGAGTGAACATGGCAAAGCAATCGTTTATTTTGGGTTTGTTGTAGCTGTTGCCGATTTGATCAGTGCTTTTCCCTGGATAACAGGTTCGGCAATCGCATTTGCCTGCCAGCTGCTGTTTTCTGCGTGGTTTGTACTTCTTGGTGTAAGAATAATTGTATCAGCGAAAACTGACGTAGTTCATAACGACTAACTTAATAGTAAGAGGTATATGATTATTTTATGAAAAACAACGTTAAAAAGAAAATTTATTAAATTATGAATAAAAGTATTTGTATATATTCAACAAAAATCATCCTGTTTATTGGCAAAAAATAGTATTGACATACAAAAAAATGCATAGTAAAATTTGCTTAACCAGTTAAGCAAAAATTAATAGGCGGCGTCTTTCCACAAAGGCGCCCTTTCTTTTAACTGATTGCTTAAACGGTTAATCATATTGGAGGTAAATTTTATGGGCAAAAGCAAAACAAGAATTGTCTTCTTACTAACCCTTCTTTCCAGTATTTTCTTAATGACTGCCTGCAGCAGCCAGGGGCCTGCAGGGAATACCAAAGAAACAGGCAGTCCGGAAAGCAATGTACAGGAGACAGAGTACACGGTTACTTATTATGACATGGATGGAACTACTGAACTTTCAACAGGGAAAGTAAAGGCGGGTGAACCGGTTAAAGAGTATACCCCGGAGAAGTCTGGATATGTATTTATGGGATGGTATGCAACTCCATCTTTATCCCACAAATTTGACTTTACTGTACCTATTGCTGAGGATACAAAGATTTTTGCCGGTTTTTTAGAGGAAAAGGAGGATACCAGGAACTTTGCTATTGTGGGAAGCGGTAAGAGTCCGTTACTTGCGGCATCAGGCTGGGGAAAGGTCATAAAGGAAGAACATCTGCTTACCAGAGAACCAGATAAAAATGTTTATACCATAAACCTGGATATATACGAAGGAGATGAATTCCAGCTGGCAATGGATACCTCTGGTGAAAGCGGCTGGTATAACCAGAGAGGAGCAGGTTATCTAATTGCAACAGCACAGGACGGTGTAGAATATTTATCCGGTTCCGGAGGGAATTATCAATCAGATGATGCTAAGAAAATGAATATTAAGTGCCTTATAGCCGGTAATTATACAATTACATTAACCACTTATCCCGGCGCCGATTACTATGATACGGCAGACAGTAATTATACGGAGGAAGGCAAGGAAAAATTCAATTATAATCCTTATGACACCATCACCTGGGTGTTTAACGGAGAAACAAAAGAACCTGTTGCGGATATCTTCACTACATATTATATCAAAAGCTCTGTTGCTACCGGTTGGAACGATATCTATGAGGACCAGTATAAATTTATGGAAACAGACGGAGGTTTGGCATTAACCATAGAATTGGCAGATAAAGAAGAATTCTTATTTACCACCAGGGTCAAGGCCGGAGATACAGAAAGTGTAGGGAATGAGTACGTAAGATTCAGTAATATCAAAGACAGTAATTCATTGGAATATGTAGAAGGCAGCACCAGTGATAATATTATAGCAAAAGCTGCCGGAATCTATACCTTTACGTATGATAATGAAACAACAGAGCTGACCGTAGCTTATGAAGCAAAATAGGAATGCATAAACAACAGGCTGCCGTGTATTTCGGGGGCAGCCTGTCAGACATCCTTATTAAATAAATTGCATATGTTCCGCAGTAGGAACCCGGTTAATTGCTAATTCGATACAACTATATACTTTCATCATTTTTGTACGGAGATCAGTTGAAATATAAAAAGTATTCTCTTTTTCCTCCAGCAGATAATTCAGAGCTTTCTGGCTGTAGACATAATTCTTTCCGGAAACCTCCGAAAAATCTTTAAAATCCTGTACAAAACTTACATCATTGAAGGTATCTCTTATCAAAGATTTCAAAAGTTCATTGTTGGGTGTCAAACATACATAGGTATAATCTGATATTCCAAAATGCTTATCTGCATTTTCCCTGAGATTATTGTAATCGGTGCAGACCTGGAAAAACCAGGGGATATCAATGAGACAGTCAACAGCAATAACAGGAATAAAGTTTTTATCACCTATGCTGTGAAAAAAATCATATGTAGCATCAAAGCACAGGATAGCATCTACATAATTCAGCTTGCTAATATCCTTATTATCCTGAAGGATCAAATGATAGCCATATACAGTCAATACTTCAGATAAAACCTCAGTGAGCAACAACTGTTCTGAACGTTTCAACAGAGAAGTCTCAGACATCATATAAAGTGCTATGCAGTTGGTCTTACTTGTAGAAAGAGATTTCGCTGAGGAATTGGGTTTGTAATCCATTAAATTAATAATCTGGAGAACCTTTTTCCAGGTTTCCTCACTGATCCGCTGATCTGTCCTGTTGTTGAGCACATAGGAAACGGTAGCCACGGAAACACCGGCCTGTCTGGCTATGTCTTTAATTGTAATTTTTTTATCCATGACTTAGTTATATACTCTATTGGCAATTTTGTCAATATAAACTGCTGCCAGCAGACGAACCGAAAGAAATGACCTTCAAAATAACAGGAAGAATAAAATTAAAGGACTAAATACTATGAATAAACAAGCAATTTTACATATACCGCAATCAAAATACTGCTACCCCATAAATCAGAATTCCGTTGTATTGCGTTTGCGGATGGATAAGAACGATGCCCCAGACAGGGTGGAGGTGGTATACGGCTGTAAATATACCTTTTATCTGGAGCAGAAAACAGCTGAGATGGAAGCAAAGTACCGGGATGATTTATATATATATTATGAAATTCAGCTTACTCTGGAGGATGTGAGACTGACTTATGTGTTCCGTATCTGGAACGAGCAGAAATCTTGCTATTTTTCAGAGGACGGAATCACGAAAGAGTACAATTTTAAATTATGCTATTACAACTCTTTCCAGATGCCCTACATTAACAAAAGTGATATTCATGAAGTTGTTGACTGGATGAGAGGAGCAGTGTTTTATGAAATCTTTATTGATCGTTTTTACCAGGGAAAGAAAGAAAAAGATACTGCATATATCAATCTGGGCTGGGGAGAGATACCAAATCCCAAGAGCTTTACCGGGGGCGATATTCCTGGAATTACGAAGAAGCTGGACTATATAAAGGGACTTGGAGTAAATGGAATCTATCTGACACCGGTATTTTGTTCAATTTCCAACCACAAATATGATATATCCGATTACACACGTATAGATGAGCAGTTTGGAACAAACGGGGATTTTGAGGAACTGGTGAAAGAGGCACATAAAAGAGACATGAAAATTGTTCTGGACGCTGTATTCAATCACTGCAGCATGTTACTGCCGCAATTTCAGGATGTAATTTCAAAAGGAATTGAATCGGCGTATTTCGACTGGTTTATGATCGACGGTGAACAGGTTGATACAGAGAAACTGAATTATGAGGTATTCGGCTTCAGCAGCTATATGCCAAAGTTTAATACCAGCAACAAAGAGGTACAGGAATTTTTACTGGACATAGCGGCTTTCTGGGTAAAGGAATATGATATCGACGGCTGGAGGCTGGATGTATCCGACGAGGTATCCCATGATTTCTGGCGGAAATTCAGAACAAGAATCAAGGAACTTAAACCGGATTGTGTGCTTATCGGTGAAAATTGGCATGATGCCTATGCCTATCTGCAGGGAGACCAGTATGACAGCATAATGAATTATGCCTTTACAAAAGCCTGCCTGGATTATTATGCCTTTGATGCCTTTGATGCAAAAGGTTTTGCGGAAAAACTCAACCATCTGTTAATGCGAAACAACGGACAGGTCAATGCCATGATGTTCAACTTACTGGATTCACATGATACGGACCGTTTCTATACCAGTATAAATAAGAATAAGGACAAAATGCTTTCTGCCCTTGCCGTTATGAATATGTATATAGGTGTCCCCTGTATTTATTATGGAACAGAAATCTGTCTGGAGGGTGGTTATGATCCGGATAACCGCAGATGCTTCGACTGGGAGGAAGCCCACTGGGATATTTCCTATATGGAAATCCTTAAGAAATTGTTTGCCTTAAAACAAAAGCCTGTCCTGCAACGTGGAGACATACATATCACCTATGACGACCGGTTATGTTACATAAGCAGAACTAATGAAAACAGTGAAATACTTCTGATAGTAAATCAATCAGGTGAAGCTGTAGAGCTTAACAGGAAAGAAAGTGTACTGGCAGCCAATAAATTATCAGCTGGCTGCTTGCACACTGATGGCTTTGTTATTTATGAAATCTAGAGAGGAGAGGGTATTTCTATGAAAAGAATTCTATGTCTTTTGCTTTCCGCACTTTTAATTATAGGTCAGTTAACTGCCTGCAGCTTAAAGAAGGAGGAGGCAGAAACCGGTAAGACATCGTCAGATTCCTCTGTAAGTGCATTAACCTCTATTTACAGCGGGGAACTGGAGAGAAATGTTACATTGCGTGTTCTTGAAAATGATACGGCAATCGAGCAGGGATATTTTAATGAATTGATAACAGCTTTTAATGAAAAGTATAAGGAATACGGTATTGTTGCCGTTGATGCCAACATGGATCAGCGCAGCAATCTGGCCGATGACGGTCCTTATGGATATGGGCCGGACGTATTATACCAGGCAAATGATTCCCTTATGAAATATGTAGAGGGAAAGCATATCTATCCGATACCGGCAGAGAACCTGGACTGCTTTTCACAGGTACCGGAAAATGCCTGGGCAGCCTATAAATCTGAAGTGGACGGCAATTCCTATTATATGGGGGTTCCTGTAAATGTCCAGTCCTCCATGCTGTTCTACCGAAAGGATATGCTTCCTTCGGACTGGGAAACAAGCTGGGATGATAACAACAACAAAGTACCGGATATGGTAGAGAATTGGAATGATCTGTATCAATATTCGAAATCCATTGTAGCATCGGGAGAGGGAAAATACGGCTATATGAGATCCCTGTTTGATGTATATTTCTCCTCCGGTTTCCTTTTCTCCTACGGAGGTTATATCTTTGGGGACAATAACACAAACCCTGAAGAATTGGGCTTGTCTGCCGGAAAGTCGGAAGTCGGTGCGGATGTATTGCAAAAGCTTGCTGCGGTGATGAATGAAGAGTGTATAGATGATTCTATTACTGTAAACGCATACAGTAAGCTTGCCGACGGCTCCTATTTCGCTACCATGACAACGCCGGATGTATATACCTTATTTATCAAGGAACTGGTATTGGAGTATGAAAAGCAGGGAATGGACCGGGAAGCAGCTCAGACACTGGCAGAGGAGAACCTGATGGTTACCGGGGTGCCAATGCTGCCGGCAAGCGGAGATTTAACGGAACAGAATCCGGAACTGATACCCTTTAAGGCTATGGGCGGAATCAATGGATATGCCATCAGTGCATACACCAAAGCGCCTAATGCCAGCCTGGCCTTTGTGGATTTTGCCACAAGCTATGAAATGATTTCAAAGAGAAATGAGCTGCTGGGAGTCATACCTGCCCGTGCTGATGCAGCCAAGGAGGCAGGCGGGGCTGCAGAGGTTGTATTTAACAGCCTGAACGAAGGAAATATTGTTATTATGCCCTCCATCACAGAGATGGTTCAGGTATGGGCTCCGGCAGAGACCTTCTTTACGGATCTGGCAAAGGATGCCTTTCGTACAGCAGATAAGAAATATACCTCCTATGATACCTTAAAAAGCGCTTTAAAGGCGGTAGATCAGCAAATACATGATGCAATTTACACCCTTTCAGAATAGAGGAATTGAAATGAAAAAGTTGACTTTTCTTAGATATGCAGACAGAAATGTAAAAGCCAGTATATGTCTGATGGGACTTGGGCAGCTGATGTACGGACAAATCGGAAAAGGGCTGGCTTACCTTGTGGTATTTGCCTGCGGAATCCTTTATTTCCTTAAGAGAGGAGCCTCGGACCTGGCAGGATTCTTTACCCTGGGGACGAAGGAAGCGGATGCCTGGTTTGGAATTGAAGGTGATAACTCTGTTATTATGCTGCTTATGGGGATTCTGTCCCTGGCAGCGATCCTGCTTTTAATCGGCTGTTATTTCTCCAATATCAGAGATGCTTATGAAACCCAGTTACTGGTGCAAAAGGGAGGAAAACCCCTGTCCTTTCAGGAAGACTTAAAAAAACTGCTGGACAGAAAGTTCTATAAGACAGCCCTGTTTCTGCCGATTATTGGTGTATTTATCTTCAATATACTGCCAATAATCTTTATGATAGCCGTTGCTTTTACCAATTATGGGGGGAACATTGTACCGCCAAAGCTGGTAGATTGGGTGGGCTTTGACAATTTCGTACAGATAGTGACCCTGAAGAAATTTGCACCGACCTTTGGAAGGATACTCAGCTGGAATTTGCTTTGGGCGGCATCCTCCACTTTACTGAATTATTTCGCGGGGCTTGGCCTGGCATTACTGCTGAATAAAAAATGCGTAAAAGGAAAAATAATTTGGCGGGCCTTTCCGGTACTGGCTTATGCGGTTCCCGGGTTTATTATACTTCTGGGGTTCCGGTTTATGTTCTCTTATGGCGGACCCATCAATCAGATTATAACGGACATGGGCTACAAGGCTGTTGGATTTCTCGATATCGATGCAAAATGGATGGCAAGGCTCATCGGTCTTCTGATAAATGCCTGGCTTAGCATACCCTCTATTATGCTTCTGACAACGGGAATACTCGCAAACATTGACGGAAACCAGATGGAGGCAGCAAAGATAGACGGTGCCAAAAGGTGGAAGCAATTTACCAAAATTATTTTGCCCTTTGTCTTGTTTTCCACCACACCAGTATTGATTTCCCAGTTTATCGGTAATTTTAATAATTTCGGCGTCTTTTTCTTCTTAAGAGGAGGATTATATCTGGATGGATACTTCCTGGCCAGTGATACGGATCTGCTGATAAACTGGCTGTACAATTTATCCATCAGCAACAACTACTATAACATAGGTGCAACCATCAGTCTGATTATATTCCTTATTACCTCAGTGCTGTCGCTGCTTGTATATGTAAAATCACCGTCTTACAAAGAGGAGGATGCTTTCCGATGATAAAATTAAAATTTCTGCGCTGGGCAGACACCTTTGTCACTTATCTGATACTGATTATTGTTGGACTGGTGTTTTTATTTCCCTGTTTGTGGCTGATTCTGGCATCCTTTAGTAAATCCGGCTCCATTTATTCCTATGAAGGTTTTTTTCCAGGGGAATACAGTCTTGACACGTTTAAGACCTTATTTACGGATACTGCCATGTATAATTATCCCCAGTGGTTTATGAATACTTTGGTTATAGCGGTTTTTAGCAGTATTATAGGTACCTTTCTTGTAATACTGACAGCCTATACCATGTCCCGGTTTCAGTTTCGGAGCAGGAAAAAAATCATGAAGGCCACCCTGATACTTGGGATGTTTCCTTCCTTTATGAGTATGATTGCCGTGTACATAATAATGACCCAGTTCGGGCTGATCAATAAAATCTGGGGAGTAATACTGATTTACAGTTCCTGTGCCCCAATGGGGTATTTGACCCAGAAAGGTTTTTTTGATACCATGCCCTGTTCCATAGATGAAGCAGCGAAAATAGACGGAGCAACTAATCTGCAGATATTTCTTAAAATAAATCTGCCTTTGTCAAAACCTATGATTGTATATACCGCCCTTACCAGCTTTACCTTTCCCTGGAGTGATTTTATCCTGCCAAAGCTGTTATTGAAGGAAAAAGATCTCTATACCGTAGCGGTAGGACTTATGAGCCTTGGAGAAACAGAATTTTCGAGATTTGCCGCCGGTTCGGTGTTTATTGCCGTACCCATAGTTATTCTTTATTTTATACTGATTCGGTATATGATAAGCGGAATGACTTCCGGTGCGGTGAAAGGGTAAGTCCTCAGCTTATGCTTTGTAAAGGATAACTTCCATGTTTTATGGTTTTTAACTTTATAGAAATATGTGCTTTAAGAGTCGGTAGGAAGAGTAGGTAAATACCTGCTTTTACCATAAATGACTAAAATAACGAGCATACAAAGTATTTTATATACCCCTCGTATAAGATACAGAACCGGTTATCCGTTACCAGGTGCTGCTTATTTTAAGACCGGGCTGTTAAGGATAACTAAAAATTTACACATTCAAAAGAGAAAGGAGGTTCTGTTTTAAGTTGTAGGAGTGACACAGCGTTCAGGATATTTACCATTGATCTTCCTAGGTAACCAAAGATTAATTAATTTCAGAGAGGAGTAAAATTATGAATCGAGAGTTATATAATTCTAAGAGAAGATTTACACGGAAAGCGGCGGCTCTTATGGCTGCATTGCTGTTTGCCGTTGCTGCCGTATTATATGGTACCTTTAATTATTCAATTGTTTCCTCGGCAACTTCCGTACAGGATACGGATGTTACCAATAAGGCAAGTTTCTCTACTGATGTAATCTATCAGATTGTTACGGACCGTTTTTATGACGGGGACGCTTCCAATAACCCCACCGGTGCCGTTTTTGATACCGGGGATTTAACCAAGTATCATGGAGGAGACTGGCAGGGTATTATTGATAAGATTGAAGATGGTTATCTGACCGGACTTGGTGTAACAGCCCTCTGGATATCCTCTCCGGTGCAGAATATCACAGTCATCGATGGCTCAAATGATAACGCTTCCTATCACGGATATTGGGGTAAGGATTATTTTAAGACCAATGCTGCCTTTGGCTCCTTAAGTGATTTCACAGAACTGGTATCAGTGGCTCATGCAAATGGAATTAAGATTGTCATTGATTTTGTGCCAAATCATACCTCCACTGGTGTATATAGCGAAGACGGTGCTTTATACCGGAATGGCAGTTTGATAAGTACATATTCTAATGATACACAGGGAATATTTAACCATGAAAAGGAATGGTCCGATTTCAGCACTATTGAAAACGGTATCTATCACAGCATTTATGGACTTTCTGACCTAAACCAGCAGAACAGTACGGTTGACTCTTATATGAAGGATGCTATAAATCTATGGCTCGATCTTGGGATTGACGGTATCCGTGTAGATGCAGTAAAGCATATGTCCTTTGGCTGGCAGAAGAACTGGCTCAGCAGTATCTATTCCAAGTCAGGTATATTTACCTTTGGTGAATGGTATTACGGTGGAACGACAAATGATAAGGACTTTTCTAATTTTGCAAATAATTCAGGTATGAGCCTGCTGGATTTCAGATTTGCCAACGCACTGCGTAATGCCCTGGGCAGTAAGACCGGTTCTATGCTTGACATCAGCAAGGTGGTTACAGATACCAGTACGGATTATAAAGAGGTCAATGATCAGGTGACTTTTATGGACAGCCATGACATGAGCCGCTTTATGACCTTATCGGGCAGTAATGCAAGAGCAGTGGAGAATGCTTATGTCCTGCTTCTGACTTCTCGTGGTGTACCAAATATTTATTATGGAACGGAACAGTACCTGACCGGTGCGGAAGATCCATATAACCGCGGAGATATGACTTCCTTTAATACTTCTTCAACGGCTTATCAGGTAATCAGCCGGATCGCTCCCTTGCGCAAATCCAATCCGGCACTTGCTTACGGCTCGACACAGGAGCGCTGGACCAACAGCGATGTATTTATTTATGAGAGGCAATTCGGAAACAGCGTAGTACTGACTGCAGTTAATCGCTCCAGTACCACCGGTTATGATATAACAGGTTTATACACCAATCTTCCGGCTGGTACCTATGGTGATGTCATGCAGGGATTGTTGGGAGGCAACAGTATTACCGTTGCAGGCAACAAGTCAGTAGAAACTTTTAACCTGGCACCAGGTGAATCCGCAGTATGGCAGTATACTTCAACCAGTGCAGCCGCACCTGCTATAGGAAATGTGGATCCCAACATGGGCAAAGCAGGTAATGTTGTAACCATAACCGGAGAAGGATTTGGTGCTTTGGCAGGTTCTGTTAAGTTCGGCACTGCTGCAGCAGTTGTGAATTCCTGGTCGGATACGATTATTAAGGTAACCGTTCCTAATGTAACCGCCGGAAATTACAATATTTCAGTAACAACCTCTGCAGGACTTCTGAGTACCCCCTATGATGGTTTTGAGGTCTTGACCGGAGATCAGGTATCTGTAAGATTTAAGGTTAATAATGCGGCTACCTCCTGGGGAACAGGAGTATATCTTGTGGGAAGCTGCTATGAACTTGGTAACTGGGATCCGTCCAAGGCTGTCGGTCCCATCTACAATGCAACCACAACAATAGGAGTATACCCTACCTGGTTCATGGACGTAAATGTTCCCGCCGGAAAAACCATAGAGTATAAGTTTATTAAAAAAGACAGCAGCGGAAATGTAACCTGGGAAAGCGGAAGCAATCATTCCGTTACAACACCTGCTTCCGGTACCGCCACGGTAACGGTTAACTGGCAATAAGTTATGAGATAAACTGCTATTCATTCCGGCTATTGTATTGTATAATTTAGGCAAAGCTGTGATTTAACAGTAGGAGTGAAAATAAAAAGAGAAGCCTGAGATATTAAATACCAATAGCGCAGAGGATATAAGGTTATCGCTTATATTCCTGAAAAAATGGAGATAAGCAGGAATGAAGAAGTTTATATTAGAAGTATGTGCAGATTCTGTGGAATCTGTGCTGGCAGGTGAGCAAGGCGGGGCCACAAGAGTTGAATTATGCGGAAATCTAATAATTGGAGGAACAACACCAAGCCCCAAATTATTTGAAGAGATTCGAAGGCGCAGTGCCATACCGATTCATGTACTGATACGGCCCAGGTTTGGAGATTTCTGTTATACTAAATACGAATATTCCATAATGAAAGAAGAGGTCAGGATGTTTCGGGAGTTGGGAGCCGAAGGAATAGTAATCGGTGTACTAAAGGCTGAGGGAACTTTGAATATGGAGGCAATGTATGGACTGTTGTCTGAGGCAGAAGGGATGTCTGCTACACTGCACCGGGCATTTGATATGTGTGCAGATCCCTTGAAAGAGCTGGAACAGGCTATTAGCCTGGAAATGGATACCATTCTTACCTCAGGACAGAAAAATCTATGTATACAAGGAGCAGCTCTTTTAAAAGAATTGAAGGAAAAGAGTCTGGAAAGAATCTGTATTCAGGCAGGAGGAGGCATCAATGCCGGTGTAATTCCCTCCCTCTACCGGGTATCCGGTGTAAAGGCCTATCATATGTCCGGTAAGGCTCTATTGGACAGTGCCATGAGTTACCGGAAAGCAGAAGTGAATATGGGGCTTCCTTCTTTCAGTGAATATACGGTTTATCGTACCAGTGAGGAAGAAATCAGAAAAGCCAGACAGGTACTTGAGAACTTACAGGAGGATACGCAGACGTAATATACACATTGTAATATACAAAGATGTAATATACACAGACGTAATATACACATTGTAATATACAAAGATGTAATATACAAAGATGTAATATACAAAGATGTAATATATAAAGATGTAATATACACAGAAGTACTATACATAGTCATAATATATACAGACGTAATATTCACAGAAGTAAAATATGATTCCGCCCTTCTGTGGACAAAAAGTAAAGTGCGGGAATAAGATAAAAGCTGCCGCAGAATGAACTGGCCCCCATATGTTAGACCTAAAATTCTAACATAAGGGAGGCCAGTTTTTTGTTTTAATTCTGTATTACCAGGTTTCAGAGGGAGTGTTTTCGAGATCTCCGGTAGAACGCCGGAAGATAACTTTGGAGGTTATATAAATGATCTCATGGGGGACGTCTGGGTATTTAATCCGGTATAAAATCTGCAGAGCCAGTCGAAAGCCGATATTCTGATTAAATACCTGTACCGTGGTCAGATTTTCTGCCAGAGGATTTTCTGTATTTGCATCAAAACCGGAGAGAGCAATGTCTTCTGGTATGCGGATTCCACGCTTTAGAAGCAGCTGCATCAGTATACATGCCACATAGTCATTGGCACAGATGAAAGCCTCCGGCAAATGAGGAAGGCTATCGAGAAAGGCTCCGATCTCTTCTTTGTAGGTATCGATACCTATTGCACCTGTAAGGCTTAGTTTCGGGTTAAAGGAAAGACCATGGCGAAGTAAGGTATTCTGAAAACCCTCGAAGCGTTCATAATTTGAGTGGGCATAGTTGATATCACCAATAAAAGCAAAAGATTTACGTCCATTTTGTATCAGATGCTCCGTTATGGCAGAAATTCCAGTACGGTTTTCAGTTAATATCAGGTCTCCATTCAACTCCGCGGGGGGAACCAAAGTGGAGGTATCCAGAAATACCTTGGGAACAGGAGTGGCTGCAAGTAATCGAAGCAACTGGGTATCGTACACATTCATAATAATAATTCCGTGGGTGCTGCCATTTGTGAGAGATGCAGGAAGTGTATAATTACCGTTGACAGTGGAAGGCAGATAGGTATAAACCAGGTTGACACCTTGATGGGAAAGTTCCTTGGCGATTTGGTGTATAATGGTCATCCAGAAGATGGAGGTCTCCGGACGGCATACGGCAACAGCAATATTTGCTGCGGGTTCCTCTAAAGAGACCGAAACGGCAGGAGAAGCCTCCATAACAGGAGAAGTATCAAAGTTTACCGGAAAAATATAGTTCAGCTCCTGTGCTTTGTTAATAATTCTGTTTCGAAGCTCAGCAGAGACGCCTTCCTGTCCGCTAAATACTTTCCATACCGTAGTACGGGAAACACCAAGGGAATTTGCAATTTTTTGCAGGGTTATCTTTTTCATCGTTTTTTCCCGAGAATACCGCAGGATGCCTGCGGTACTGCCACAAATATAGATTAAAAGAAATGTATTGTGGCGTCCTTTCTATTATCTTAATCTTTTTTATCGCTGCACCAATGCTGCACTCTGAGCTTCCGATAAGAAAGGAAGCATTGTTGCTGTTATTATACCAGTAATTTTGATACTTTTCAAATGCATCATGAACAAATTGAACATTTCATTTAACGTATTTCAGTTTTTCCGTTGGAGTAAATTATGACTGTTTTATCAGGGAGAGCGGAGGGGCAGGAAATCTCAAAGGTATGCGAGGTGGTTTCTATTCGGTAAGGAAAGGCTTTTACACAACGGTTAATAGGATTGGGAGAATAGCTTTCAAGAATTGAAGTAAGCTCCTTCAGTTCTGAAGTATAACAGCCGTTTAAATCCAGAAAAATATTCTGGGCATAATAGAGCTTCCTTAATTCCCATTTTCGGTATTCGTCTTCCGGAATGTTACAGGCGGTTTCATCTTCCTCTGTTTCTGTAAAAAAAACAAAAGCCCATAATTCGGGGTAATGTATGTTGATAACTCCTGTGGGAGCTAAGACCCAGTTATCCTCCGGCAGGAATTTTCCGGTTGCGGGATCCGTACACTTTTGGTAGCTGCCCTCTATGACATCGGTTTTCCATTGCACACGGGAAAAGTTAAGGCGGTAGTATTCACCGTTTTGCGGAGCCTGTTTATGAGGCAGGCATTCATTGACAGATGCGAAAGGGATAACAATTTCCGCAGACCAGCTTTTATTAGCGGCAGACGGATCATTTAAGCGGCCGTCAAGGTATACGGCGGTTCGTAAACCCTGTATATCATAACCGTTGAGAGCATTGCCGTTATCTCTGTAAGCAGCAGGGAGAAAGAGATCCCATACGGTATTCAAGGCGTTCATCTCAAATTCATAATACTGCTGGGTGTCGGAATCCGGATCGATAAAGATCTCAAAATCATTGTCCTGAAAGATTACAGCATCTCTCTCTTTTACAGTACCCCATATCTCATTTCCTTCAAGCCTGGCACCTATGTACAGGTTCTTGTCATCCCACAGCATTTTGATCTGGGTCCGGAATCTTGGAGCAGGCTTATGTTCTCCTTCAATATCGATAAATGGAGCAGTAAAGAGAGCAGTATCCCAAAAAGGTTTATCAAGTCTTCCGTCCAGGGTAAAAGGTTCTACAGCTCTGCGGCAATGGTAAATTGGAGGATTAAAACCCACTGCCGGTATTGGAATTCTTACAGGTTTCATAAATACCTCTTTTCTGATTTTTGATTATCATCAAATATAACGGCTTATTTGTGATTGCCGGATATAATCCGATTATAACATTCTGTGAACATATTTACAATAAATACTTAACAAAATGAACAAAAATAACAGAGAAACCCTATTGAATATTACCGTGCAAAATTTTTGAACTTATAGAAGGTTTAATTTAAAATTCTTAAAATACAGTGGATAAGCATATTGTGGGCTTCTTTTCTATATGGAGTCAACTGCTAGGCTTTTTTGTCAGGTAGGTAAAAAAACTTACAAAAGAAAAAAAATTAAGCAAAATATTGTAGAATGTTAAGAAAATAGAACATTTTTACAAAACATATTGACATAAAAGTGAACAGATGTTAAAATCAAACCAACAAAATAACTACGAAACACCAAAATAGGAAAGTTAAATTATATAAAATCCACAAATAAAATATTGGAAATGAAATAATGTTAAAAATGTTCAATTGCAATACTATAAGCATTTTGAGAGTGGAAGAAAATTTAAATGAAAGGATGCCACAATAGCCATTCTTTCGCTCTTTCTTGTTTTATCAATAGAATGCAGGGCAGTTTTGCATTTATTGTGTGGCTAAATAAAGAAAATGATTTCAAAAAGAGAAAAGAAGAAGGGTCATACTCTCAGGATATTTAAAAGAGATCTCTCGCTCTGGATGTTCTGTCTTCCGGGTATTGTATTGACCTTTATCTTCAGCTACATTCCTATGTACGGAATACAGCTTGCATTCCGGAGGTATAACGGAAGAGAAGGAATATGGGGCAGTCCCTGGGTGGGGCTGTATTATTTTAAGAGATTCTTTGAATCCCCGTATTTTGATTCAACCATTAGAAATACTCTGGTGTTGAGTCTCTACGGGCTCCTCATATCCTTTCCCATTCCGATTATCCTGGCACTGATGCTGAATTCCTTTCGGCATAAAAGGTACCGAAAAGTAATTCAGACAGTTACCTATGCACCGAACTTTATTTCAACAGTTGTTATGTGCGGTATGATCATATTATTTCTTTCACCTTCCGTGGGGGTGATCAACCACATAATGGAGTTTCTGGGGCTTGATACATTTAATTTTATGGCGAAGAAAGAATATTGGAGACACATATATGTCTGGACAGGAGTATGGCAGAGTACAGGCTGGAGTTCGGTCATCTATTTTGCAGCCTTGTCAGGTATAAGTCCGGAGCTCCATGAAGCCGGCCGTTGTGATGGAGCTACCAAACTTCAGCTGATACGTTACATAGATTTACCCTCCATACTGCCTACTGCGACCATCCTGTTGATCATGAGCTGCGGAAGCATTCTTTCTGTGGGCTTTGAAAAAGCCTATCTGCTTCAGAACAATCTGAATCTGACAGTATCAGAGATTATATCTACCTATGTCTATAAGGTGGGTCTGATTAACAATGACATATCGTATTCAACAGCCATCGGCCTGTTTAATACGTTGATTAACCTGGTCATGCTCATAATCGTTAACAAAGCAGCTGATAAACTCTCAGGCAACAGTTTGTGGTAGGAGGAAGAAGAATGGATAAGAGGAAAAATAAATCGAAACGCTGCAGAGAGGATGTAATATTTGACGCTGTAACTTTTCTTGTTCTGTCGTTAATTTTAATTATTGTAGCTTATCCCCTGTACTGGGTGGTAATTTCATCCATCAGCAGTCCCAGTGCCGTATCAAGCGGTGAGGTTCTATGGAAGCCCATCGGATTCACCTTAAAGGGCTATAAAGAGGTCTTTCGTAACAGCTCCGTAATGAGAGGTTTCGTGAATTCAGTTTTTTATACAGTCTGCGGAGTTTTGGTCAACCTGGCTGTTACCCTTCCGACAGCTTATGCACTATCCAGAAATGCCTTCGGCGGAAAGAAACCCATAACCATATTTTATATGATAACCATGTTCTTTGGCGGCGGCCTGATTCCTACATATTTAGTAGTAAAGAACCTACACTTGCTTAATACCATGTGGGCGCTTATCCTTCCGGGGTGTCTTAGCGTCTATAATATGATCGTAGCCAGAACCTTTTTTAAGTCGAATATCTCAGAAGAATTGTATGAAGCGGCTGAGATAGATGGGTGTTCCCAGGGTAAATTTTTCTTTCGGATTGCGCTTCCGCTGTCAAAAGCCATTATCGCCATTTTGGTGCTGTATTATGGCGTAGGGCATTGGAATTCTTACTTCTCGGCTTTGGTTTATATCTCTGACAAAGATTATTATCCGTTGCAGCTGGTGCTTAGGAATATCCTCATTACAAATGAGACAGCACTGTCCCAGACAGCAACCACCCAGGCTGCCAGAGATGCCCTTCGTGAGAAGCAGCAGATAATTGATGTTATGAAATACTCTCTTATTATAATCAGCAGTATTCCGGTGCTGGTAATGTACCCCTTTATTCAGAAGCATTTTGTTAAGGGTGTGATGATTGGTTCGGTAAAGGGCTAAGTGTATTGAAAACTGCCTGCGGCAGTTAACTGGAGGAATTAGGGGTTTAAGCATACCCTGAGATGGAAAGCTTATTTGCCGGTGCTTCATAATGCTCCGGTGCAAATAAAAAAATAAAAGAGGAGGTATTATTATGAAAAGGAAAGCAATAGCACTCTTATTGGTTCTGGCAATGTGCACAACAGTTTTTTGGGGTTGCGGGAAAGGAAGCAATGGAGAAGGCAACAGTAAGACAGCAGGGGCAGGTGCTTCTGCAGATACTACGGATGAGAATGGTAAGATCAACGGGCTCATGAACAAAGAGGGACTTCCGCTGGTTGATGAAGGCACCTACGGTTTCTCGATTTTCGTGGATGACTCCAGTGAATCAGGAGAATTCTACATGATAGATGAGTTCAAGAAACAGACCAATGTAGATGTTACACTAAAGCTTTTTCCATACGAAACTGCCACAGAGAGACTGAACCTGGATCTGAATTCCGGTGATTATGCTGATGTTATCGGCGGCTGGACTTTAAATGACAGTATGATCCTGACTTATGGAGTAAAGCAGGGTATTTTCATTCCGCTGGAGGATTATTTTGAGAAATATTGCCCTAACATCTCAGCTATCCTGGACTTACCGGGTGTAAGAGAGAAGATGACAGCACCGGATGGACACATTTATACCATTCCTTATGTAACCGGCGATACGACGGTAAGCTATTCACCTTATATCAACAGCAGATGGCTGAAAAATGTAGGCATGGAGATGCCGTCCTCTACAGAGGAATTTGCAGAAGTACTGCGGGCCTTTAAAGAAAAAGATGCCAATGGAAATGGAGACGCTGACGATGAGATTCCTTTTTCTGCGGATCCTAATAATAAACATATAGAAGCCATGACCGGCTGGTTTGGATTGCCCATGGATAAATATGGTGTTGCCATTCAGGAGGATAAAGTTGTTTACGGCGGTGTCAGCAAGCAATACAGAGAATTCCTAAGCTGGTTCAACGGCCTTTATCAAGAAGGACTGGTAGATATGGAACTCTTTACACAGGATTCTTCCACCTGGGAAGGAAAAGGGAATAAAGATCTTTACGGTGTATCCATAGCTTATGGCAGCAATGAATTTTCAGGTATTGTACAGACTACCGAAAAAAGTGAATTTGATGTGCTTCCAGTACTTAATACTGACAAAGGAGGCATCTGGTTAAAAGATACCAACGGCTTTAGCGTATTCAGAACCCAGGCAGTAATTACTGATAAAGCACAAAATCCAGAAATTATCTGTAGGTGGTTTGATAATGCTTTTGCTCTGGAAAATGGGATCGGCTGCAGCAGAGGTCCTGTAGGTGTTGTCACAATGAAGGAAGGCAACGGTTATCGGGCAATTGATACCTCAACACTTCCGGAGGATCAGCAGGAAAAGGTCAGCTGGAGCAACTTATGGCCCCAGGCTCTGCCCAAATATCTTCCTGCAGGCTTTAAGTTCGTCGAAGACAGTCCTCTTTATGATGAAAAAAAGGCTATGGAAAATACCTATGAGCCTAATCTGACAAAAGAGGTCATTCCCTCCAACTGGATAGCTCTTGACGATATTGACAGATATTCTGATATCAGTACTGCCCTTACAGATTACTTCAATCAGCAGCAGGCTCTGTTCGTTACCGGAGAGCTGGATGTAAATGATGATGCCCAATGGAAAGCCTATACAGACGGTCTTAATGCCCTTGGATTGGAGGAGTGGGTCAAAATGCGGGGGATTGAAGGAATAGCGGAATAACAAACAACAGAGGTTGAGTTGAGGATACCGGTGAAAAGCATATTACTGTATCGTCGGTAATATGCTTTTTCTTCCATCCGGCAGGGGGTACCGGCTGGTAATTCCCAAAGAGATTTACAGTAATATCTAAGGATATGTTTCTATAACAGGAGAGATAATTTGCTTTAAGCTGAAAGGAATCAGGTGACACAGATGGAAAATAAATCAGAGGAAAAGCTGGAGACGGACAGCCAGAGGTTAAAGTCAGGAGAGACAGAGAATCAGGAGAAGGAAAAAGCAGCTGTGGAGGAAAAAATAGAACAGGGTGTTCACAATTACAGTGCTGCAGAAGAATATGTCTGGCCAGAGGATAATAAGGTCCGGCAGAAGCTGGAGTGGTTTCAGGATCAGAAACTGGCGCTGATGATGCATTGGGGACCCTATTCCCAGCTTGGAATCGTTGAATCCTGGGCACTTTCCGATGCGGATGCGGAATGGTCCAGAACAGGAATTGATTGGGAAGTAAGCGGAGAAGAATTCAAGAAGCAGTATTTCGATCTGAACAAAACCTTTCATCCAATCCGGTTCGAGCCGGAAAAATGGGCAGATATTGCGGCAGAGGCGGGGATGCGTTATCTGATATTTACCACAAAACACCATGATGGTTTCTGTATGTGGGATACCCGTTATTCGGATTATAAGATAACGGGAACAGACTGCCCATATCATAACCATAAATATGCAGATATATGCGGGCATTTGTTTGAAGCCTTTCGTAAGAAAGGAATCGGTATAGCAGCTTATTTTTCCAAAGCGGATTGGCATATAGAGAGTTACTGGGCAAAAAATTATCCGCGGGGTGAATATATGTGGAGGGGACCCTCCTATGAACCCTTAAAGCAGCCTGAGGAGTGGGAGAGATTTGCTGAATTTACGCGGAATCAGGTGAAGGAACTGGCAACCCGGTATGGGAAATTGGATATCATGTGGTTTGATGCCGGCTGGGTGTGCAAGGAAAACGGTCAGGATATCCGCCTTGGTGAGACGATAGAGGAGATCAGGACCTGGCAGCCTGGAATGCTGTGTGCCGACAGAACGGTTGGCGGTGCTTACGAAAATTACATTACTCCGGAGCAGTGTGTACCGGAAGAACCGCTTACTGTGCCTTGGGAGAGCTGTATTACTCTGGGAACCTCTTTTTCATTTGCCTATGAAGATGTCTATAAATCACCAAGGGAAGTAATCCATCTGCTGACGGACATTGTTGCAAAGGGAGGTAATCTGGCAATCAATGTGGGGCCGCAGCCGGACGGGCGGCTTCCTAAGGGGGCGATTGCTTCTTTAAAAGGCATAGGAGCATGGCTTAAGCTCTTTGGGGAAGCCATTTACGGCACCAGAATCTGTGCGCCATACAAGGTGGATAATATTGCTTTTACCAGAAAAGGTGAGGTGGTATACGCCCTGGAGCTGTTTGCAGAAGACGATGACGTTCCGGATAGGGTGTTTCTTCCCTTTGATGGAAGGGTTAAGCGGGTGACAGGGGTTGGTACCGGTGAGAACATACTTTTTGAAAATATAACAGGAGGTCTTCAGGTAATGGTACCCTGGGCGAAGGGTAAAGAGGCTCCTGTTGCCAGAGTGTATAAACTGGAGCCTGAAGCACTTTCGGAAGCTGACACAAAATAAGATTGCACATATTTAGTTTAAACATCCAGTGCCTTAAACGTGGATGATATACTATACGTCATGAAAATAAGATTGCGTATCTTTAGTTACAAACAGCGCAGTTTGAAGTAATAAATGCAACAGCAGACCATTGGAAAATAAATCTTATGATTGGAAGGCGGGAGAAAGCATGTTTACGGTACAGCTGCAGAAGTACGCTTCAGATAAATATGAAGAACGAAAAAAATATTACGGCTGTCTTTTAGCTGATATCGAGGAAGGGTTAAAGGGCTGCCAGGAAGAGGAAGCCGTGCTGATGCGTTTTCTTTACGGTACTATGCCCTTACGTGATGCCGGAGAATATGAATTTAATGTATTTTTAAGCTTTGTACAGCATGCCCTTTGGCTTCGCAGGGAGAGGGAATGGTGCCGCAAGCTGCCGGAAGAGATTTTTATCCACTATGTGCTTTATTACCGTATTAATTCCGAAAGCATCAGCGATTGCAGAAATTTCTTCTATAAGCAGCTAAAAGATAGAATTGAGGGTTTGGACCTGAAGGCTGCCATACTTGAAATCAATTACTGGTGTGCGGAAAATGCTGCTTATGAGGCCACGGATGAAAGAACAGTCTCGCCTATGACCATGTACCGGTGTAAAAGGGGGCGCTGCGGAGAAGAATCTACCTTTGCAGTTACGGCTTACCGAAGTATGGGGATTCCTGCCAGGCAGATCTATACGCCAAGGTGGGCCCACTGTGATGATAACCATGCCTGGGTGGAGGTTTATGTGGAGGAAAGCTGGTATTTCCTGGGAGCCTGTGAACCGGAGGAAGCTTTGAACAGGGGCTGGTTTACCCAGGCTGCCAACCGCGCTATATTGATTCACAGCCGCAGGTTTTCTGATTTCCCGGCTGCTTCTATTGAAGAAACGCTGGGACAGGAAGGGGTGCTGACCTATTGCACCCGTACTTCTTATTATGCCAGGACAGAGGAAGTGGCAGTGCTTGTGAAGGATGCCCGTGGAAATCCGGTGGAAGGGGCTCAGGTTACCCTGGAGATTCTTAACATGGCGGAGTATTTTCCGTCAGCAGTTCTTATAACAGACAGGAATGGAGAAGTACGGATAAAAGCCGGACTTGGAGATATCAGAGTCAGAGCGTTTAAAGGGGAGACCTTCGGGGAGAGAAAGCTTACCGTAAACAAGGGGGTAAAAGAAGTACTTTTATTACATACCCGGAACGATAACATATTCAGTGACAGATGGGAACAGGATGAATACCTCTCACCGGTTGAACATCCGCTGCATTCTGCCTATGAAAGCAAAGAGCAAAAAGAGAAAAATGCAGAACGCTTGAAAGCTGCCAGAGAAATCAGGGAAAGAAGCCTTGCCGCTTGCTATGATGAAGAGATTGAGAAGCTATACCAAGAGGATCGTGAGGCCATCCGCAGAGCGGGAGCAAATGCAGAAGAAATAAAAGCTTTTCTGACCAGAGATGAGAATCCCCTCAGAAAACAGCTGCTGCTAAGTCTGTCGGAAAAGGACTTTAAGGATCTGAAAGCCGAAATCCTGGAAGATCATCTGGAGCCATATAGTGAATCATATGAGTTCTCCAGGGATATCTATTGCAGATATGTACTGTGTCCAAGGATTTTCAGAGAGGAGCTGACACCTTATAAGAGCTTTATCCGCAATTATTTCAGTAAGGAGGAGAAGGAAGGTTTTGCAGGAGAGCCTGACCTTATCTGGAAATATATCAAAACTGTCATAGGGTATATTCCGGAAGAAGAGTATGATACCCTCTGTGCTACTCCTGTCGGCAGTCTGCGGCTGGGGTTAGGAAGCCCTTTGGCAAAAAGCATCCTGTTTGCAGCTATTTGCAGGAGTCTTCATATTCCTGCCAGGTTAAATCCGGTAACCCATGCACCGGAATATTTTAGAGACGGATTGTTTGTTTCACCGGAGGCAGATACCTTATTAAATACCGCAACCCTGGTACTGAAAAAGAAGAAAGACAGCAGGTGGAGCTATTATCAGAATTGGACCATCGGTAAGCTGAAAGGAGTGCAGTTTAAGACACTGGTCTATGAGGGTAAGGTCTTTGGAGAGAAGGAACTTAAGCTGGAATTGGAGGAGGGAATATATAGAATCGTAGCTACCAGACGTATGCCGGAAGGTCATCAGAAAGTCTATGAGAGAGTTTTCCGGCTGGTGGGGAGAGAACGTAAAGTCATTGAAATGGCAGAGTGGGACACAGATAGGTTAATACCTGAGAAAAGTGTGAAGCTGGAGAATTTTCTGTTTTACAATAGCAGGGGAAAGGAAAGCAGTCTGTTAAAACTGGTTAAACAGAAACCCGTTATTCTTGCTTTTTTGGGAACAGGAGAAGAACCCACCGAGCATGTTTTGAATGAATTGCTGGATATTGCTGATACCTGGAACAGCAGCGGAGGCAGAATGCTTGTGGTACTGCGGGAACAGCTTGAAATGGAGAATATTACCCTGGGGAAAGTCCTTGCGAAATTATCAGGTATTGAAATATATTATGACAATTCAGGCTGCTGTAGCAGAGCGGCGGCGAAGCTGCGGCTTAATGAAGATAAACTGCCGGTTCTTATCCTGGCAGACAGCAGAGGAAACAGTGTGTATGCCTGTGGGGGCTATCATGTAGGCAGTGTGGAATTTATACTGAAACTACTGGAGGAGCAAAACTGTAAGGAGGACAAAGTGTGAAAGAAAATAATAAATTGAAAGGATGCCACGTGGAGATTCTTTCACCTTTTATTTGTGGCAGCATCGCAGGCAGGCCTGCGATATGCAATGGGTATAAATAATGAGTAGAATAACAGGGAGTTCCCTGCCAGACATTCCCTGGCAGGATAAACCGGAGGGGTACAGTAAACCGGTCTGGCGATATAATAGCAATCCTATTATAAAAAGAGATGCAATACCAACTTCCAACAGCATCTTTAACAGTGCGGTAATTCCTTTTAAGGATGGATTTGCAGGAGTATTCCGTTGTGACAGTATTGCGGTTAGTATGGATATCTTTCCGGGCTTTAGTGAAGATGGTATCCATTGGAAGATTGAGGAAGAACCTATTGTTTTTCAGGGGGAGGACATGGAAATCCTGAAAAGGGAATACCGTTACGACCCCAGAGTGTGTTATCTGGAAGACAGATATTATATAACCTGGTGCAACGGCTATCATGGACCTACTATTGGTATCGGGTATACTTTTGATTTTAAGACCTTTTACCAGCTGGAAAATGCTTTTTTGCCCTATAACCGGAATGGTGTACTGTTTCCCAGAAAAATTAACGGCAGATATGCCATGCTAAGCAGACCGAGTGATACAGGACATACACCATTTGGAGATATCTTCTATAGTCAGAGCAGGGATCTGGAATATTGGGGACACCACAGACATGTTATGTCTCCTGTAAAAGGTGATGAATCTGCCTGGCAGGGAACCAAGATCGGCCCCGGCCCCATCCCTATTGAGACGGAGGAGGGCTGGCTGCTGCTCTATCATGGAGTCATACATACCTGCAATGGTTTTGTGTACCGAGTGGGCACTGCCCTTTTAGATCTTGATGAACCCTGGAAAGTAAAATACCGTTCCAGATATTATGTCTTAGGACCGGAGGAATATTATGAACGTGTAGGGGATGTTCCCAATGTGGTATTCCCCTGTGCAGCTCTTACTGATAAGGCTACAGGGCGGATTGCTCTGTATTATGGCTGTGCGGATACGGTAACCGGTCTGGCCTTTACTACGGTGGAAGAGCTGATAGGGTTTACCAAAGCTCATGCCTTAACTTAATAAAAGAAACGGAGGAAAAGAACACGGATAATGGGGAAGTTAATCGGATATGTCAGCACCGGTGATCTATGTGAGGTGACTGCAGAGGATAGTAAGAGTCTGGATGTGATCAATATAGCTTTCGGGCATATAAACCAGGGGTTAGCGGAATGGAACCATCCTGAATGCAAAGCAGTATTGTCACGGATAAAATCCCGGAATCCGGATATAAAGCTTATATTATCCCTGGGAGGCTGGGGTGCTGCCGGATTCTCAGAGGCTGCCATGACCAGGGAGAACAGAATACGCTTTGCTGCTTCCGCAGTTGAGCTCATAAGAGAATATGATCTGGATGGTATAGATATAGACTGGGAATACCCATGTTACCGCGTGGCTGGTATTGATGGAAGCGAATTAGACAGAGAGAATTTTACCTTATTACTGGAAGCCTTCAGAATAGCACTTGACAGGGCTGTTGTAAAGGAATACCTGCTGACCATTGCGGCAGGCGGAGGTGAATATTTTACTGCCTGCACCGATATGAAGAACGCACAGCAGTATCTGGATTACGTACAGCTGATGACCTATGACTTAAAGGGAGGTTTTCAGAATTTTACAGGTCATCATACCAGCCTGTATTCCAATAAAAGGGATTTATTTCCCGCCAGTACGGACCGTGGGGTGGAATGCTTTATAAAGGCAGGAGTTCCAAAGGAAAAGCTGGTAATCGGTGCAGCCTTTTATTCCAGACTATGGAAGGGTGTTCCGGATATTGATCATGGTCTGCATCAGATGGCAGCAACCACCGGAGGATACGGACCTGCCTATCACAGCCTCCTTCAGAATTTTATTAACAGGAATGGATTTGTCCGTTATTGGGATGAGGAAGCAAAAGCCCCTTATCTGTTCAATGGAGATACCTTTATAAGCTATGATGACAGAGAGTCACTGAAAAGAAAAGCAGAGTATGCCAAGGAGAAAGGTCTCCTTGGGCTGATGTATTGGGAATACGGCTGTGACAATACCCATACCTTAACCGGCTGGTTAAGGGAACAGATTGAGAGAACGCCCTGGATCAACGGGAATTCCTAAGCTTATTTTAACAGAAAATGCCGTGACAGATGGAGGCATAGTCCAATAAGTAATGTCAGAAAGAAATTAATCCCGAAGCCAGACGCAACGGTGACTGGTTAATATATTACATTAAGCAATATCAGAAAGAAGTCCCGATGGCCTTCCTTCACACAATGGTTCTGGTAGGCCGTTGTGTGGAGGAAGGCTTTGTTTTTTGTGAAAAAGGTCATATTTTTAGAGAAAAAAACTTTAATAATTACACTTTTTATTAAAAGAATTTTGTCATATAATAAATTATATTAATACTTGTATAAATACTAAAACATACTCCTGGCAGTTAATATGAATTATTGATAATCACAAAGCGTACCATAATTTGAGGCACTGCTACATTTGCAGGCAGGGCGGCATATAGTGGGAGCTGATGCTGTCTTTGGTGAAGGCTTACAGGTAAAGGGAAAAGAAATGGTATGTGAAAGGTTTGGTTATTATATGATTAAGAAACATAAGCTTTTGGGCATTCTCTTATGTTTGATGCTGGCTGTTACTATGACAGGGGGCTGTGCTTCTAATACTCAAAACCCAGAGATGAATAAAGACTCTGCTGGTAATAAAGCTAAAGACTCGGGAAAAGAAGGAAAAGCGAAATACAAAGAATTTATTACTGTGGATGTTTTCGATTCCCAATCCAATTATCAGGGAATACAGTCAGGCTGGTTTGCCAAAATTATAAAAGATAAATTTAATATGGAACTTAACATAATTGCACCAAATGTGGCAGGTGGTGGTGAAACCCTGCTTCAGACCCGCAGTGCAGCCGGGAATCTGGGAGATCTTATCCTTACTTCTGCAGCCGGCGGAAAGCTTCAGGATCTGGTTACGGCGGGGCTGATAATTGATATGACAGAGTTTATGGAAGGAAAGAAGAATCTGTCAAAATACCAGGCAGCGATTGAGTATACCAATAAAACACTTGCAAAAGAGGAGGGTATTTGGGCAATCCCGTCGGAAATATCAGAAAGACCTGCAGATACGAATCTGGGAGGTACGGTTTTAAACTTTGGAACCTATATCAGATGGGATCTGTATAAACAGCTGGGTTATCCGAAAATGAAAACGCTGGAGGATCTGCTGCCGGTGATGAAAGAGATGCAGGACATTGCAGGTGTCAGTGATTCCGGTAAAAAAATCTATGCTTTCTCCCTGTTTAAGGATTGGGACAGTGAATACCTGGGAGCTGCCAATCAGATACCTTACATGTATGGTTATGCACCGATTGGTTATGCCTATGCAAAAGCAGATGATTCCGAGGAACCTCAAAGCGCTTTGGCAGAGGATTCTCTGTATATCAGGGGTCTTAAATTCTTTTTTCAGGCAAATCAGATGGGACTGCTGGATCCGGAATCAACTACTCAGAATTTTGATGCATTATCAAAGAAATATAAGGATGGTGCTGTATTGTGGTCACCCTGGCCCTGGCAGTCCTCCGGCTACAATACAGCAGACCACACCTCCTCCGGTAAGGCTTTTAATACGGCTGCCGTTGAGGATTTCCAGCTGTACGACTGGGGTTGCTATACCAAAGGAAATCCCTATAATTCCATTATGATCGGCAGCAAGGCGAAAGACCCGCAACGGTTAATGGATTTTATCGACTGGCTGTATTCACCGGAAGGGCTGACAGTTGCTTATTCGGGCAGCCTATCCGGTATCAAGGGACTTATGTGGGATGTAGAAGGCGGAAAACCGGTGCTCACAGACTTTGGCTATAAATGCCTGACCAATGGTGATAAGACCCTGATGCCGGAGGAATATGGAGGGGGAACCTATCTTGACGGTATTGAAAGACTGAATTTTAAAGCCGTATCAGATGGTGAGATTAATCCTGAAACCGGTTATCCTTACAACTATCTGATGTGGGATGACTATTTATCCTTAACCCTTACGGATATGGAAAGGGACTGGCAGACTCATATGAAGGCTAAGAATGCTGCCGAATATTTCTATAAAAATAAACAGGCGGTAATATCTGTCGGAAGCGGTTATGCCGTGTCAGCAGAAGATCCGGATATCACTACTATCCGGGCCCAGATACGTTCAACTATTGTAGAATATTCCTGGAAGTCAGTCTTTGCGAAAGATGAAGGGGAATTTACCCGGCTGATACAGGAAATGACGGACATTGCCATGGGATTGGGGTATGAAAAGGTTTTAAATATTGATCTGCAGAATGCAGAACAGCAGAAACAGGCAAGAGCAGCTATTGATAAATAAAGGTATGCTTGAAATTATGGGGGTGTTTTATGTATTCAGTTCTGATAGCAGATGATGAAGCAATCATCAGACGTGGATTAAAGAAAATAGTCAACTGGGAACAGCTTGGTTACAATATTATTGGAGAAGCTTCCGATGGAGAAGAAGCGCTGTCCTGCTTGCTGAACCAGAATCCGGACGTTGTAATGATGGATATAAGGATGCCGCTTATGGACGGGCTGGAGGTTATTCAAAAGGCCAGAGCGGGCAATTATAAAGGAAAGATAATTATCTTAAGCGGGTTTTCTGATTTCGCATACGCCCAGGAAGCTATACGTTATGATGTTAAATTTTATCTGAACAAGCCACTTAATGAGCTGGAGCTGGAAGCAGCCTTGAATTCCATATCTCATGAACTGCAGGAAGAAGCCAGGGAGAAGAGGGCCGTAAGCCATTACCGTGAAAAGGCAAAGATTTCCATCTTAAGGGATCTTATTAACGGTGAGGCGGATATTTCCGGGATTAATCTAGCGGATTTGCATATGACAGAGAATATCTTTCAGGTGCTGATCTATGAGAAGTACAGTCACAACATAGCGGATATTTCCTATAATTTCTCTGAGATATTAAGAGTCACCAATCAGGACAGTAATTCACTTGAAAGTGTGACGATTAAGGAGAATCAGGTTATTATTCTGAAAGGAGAATTTGCCATCGGTCAATTCAAACGGTTTATTGAGAAATTTGAATATGATCTCAAGCCGCAGAAAGGTTCACCTTTAGATACCTTGTTTATTTCTTATGGAAGAACTGTCTCGGAAGTCACGGATATACGCACCTCCTATCTGGATGCCTTATTCTTAATGCAGAGGCGTTTTTTCTGTGCTCAGGACCAGCATACCATAGGATATCTTGATACAGAGGAGCATAAAAGTGAAAAACTTCCTTTCGACCATGAAATGATAAACAGTTTTTACAATCTGCTGGTAAATTATATACAGACCCACAACCGGAATCTGTTGGTGGAAACACTGCATGAGCTGGAAAAGAAGCTGAATAGGTGTGAAATAAATATACCTGATATCAAACTGTCTTTATCGGACCTTTTTCTGCAGATTAAGGATAAGATTAATAACCTGTATGCAGGCAGTAAGATTCCTTTTCCTACCAATACTCAGATTATCAACTTTATAACCACCAGGAATTATCTTTATGAAATTCTTGCTTTTTTTACCGAAGAGTTTGAAATTATCATGAATACAGTGGGGGTTTCCGGCAATGACAGTGTGATTGACAGTGTAATCTATTATATTGAGCACAACTACAAGGAAAATATCAAACTGGAAAGTATAGCCTGTCTCTTCGGGTATAACAGCTGTTATCTGGGGAAACTGTTTCATGAAAAAACCGGTAAAAGCTTTAATTATTATGTAGATTATGTCCGGGTGCAGAATTCCATAAAACTGTTAAAGCAGAATAACATGAAGGTATATGACATTGCAGAGAAGGTTGGGTACCGCAACGTAGACTATTTTTATACAAAATTTAGAAAGTATACAAATCTCACTCCCACTGAATACCGTAAGCAGATGCAGCAGGGATGAGGACAGGGAGAAGGGCTTTGCAAACAAAATCAAAAATCAAAATAAAGACACAAATGTATATTATATTTATTCCTTTTCTTGTGATACCGGTTGCTTTCATCGGATTATTTCTGACTCTTTATTTTGCTAAAGCACTATACCAGCAGACCTATTCTCAACTGGAATCTGACAATCTCAGGGTTAAATCCATTTTGCTGGACTGTACCCTGAATATCTTTAATATGTCCGAAGATTTTATAAATGATAAAGCACTGCTCTCGATGCTCACGGAAAAAGCTCCGGAGGAAACGGAATTCAGCAGCCGGATCAATGCATACGACCGTTTTGATACCTATATGAAAAATAATACAGCCCTGGCGGCCATTACCGTTTATACGACCAATACCTCATTGCCAGAGAGCATATACATTAAACATGCCACTCCTGCAGTGAGAGAGGAATGGTTTTCCAAAGTCTCCATACCCTCCAGCAGTGCCTGGATCAATTACACGCCGGAGAACAAGGAAAAGAGCTTGCTGCAGCTTACCTTTATTCGTTCCTTTCCTATTGTGGATTCAACTGAACCTACCAATGACGGAGCTATCCTGGTGGTTACGATCAGTACGAATTATTTAAAGAACCGTATACAGAACAATAAACTTTTTACAGCCGTATCACTGAACAAAGACGAAATCTTCTTCAGCACGACAAGATCCGTGCAGGGAGAAAAACAGCAGGTTCCCATAGATTTTGAGGAAAAATATTTTACCAGTAAAGGGTCTTTGAAATATCAAGGAAATAAGGTACTGGGATATATATCTTCATTGCCTGCCTATCGGTCTAAGGACATCTATTATATTACCACCCTGGATCTGGAGGCATATAATAGTATCTTTAAGATTGTGGTCATGTGTGTGGTCATAACCCTTGTATCCATTGTCATACCGCTGGTAGGAATCCTGTTTTATACAAAGAAATTCAGTTACAGGGTAATCGCTCTGCGAAAGGCCATGAGCAGTGCCAGCATAGGGGAATATGATATTATTGATACCTTGCGGGGAGACGATGAACTGACAGAAACCTTTTTTGATCTGAAATATATGATCCAGGAGATAAAGAAGAAGGAATCCCAGGTATATGAAGCTCTTATCAAGCAGAAGGAATTGATCAACCAACAGCAGAAGATGGAGTTTAAGCTGCTTGCCAGCCAGATTAATCCTCATTTTATTTATAATACACTGGAAACCATCCGCATGCTGGCAATTGAGAACGACGATCATAATGTATCCACTGCTATTAAGCTATTGGGGCAAGCAATCCATTATGTATTGGAAAATACAGAAACCTTCTCAACTACCCTGGAAAAAGAGCTGAATTATATTGATGTCTATCTGCAGATTCAGAAATTGAGATTTGAGGATAGAATCAGCTACTGTATAACGGTTCAGGAGGATATCAGGAGCAGGGAATATCAGATCCTGCCGTTGTTGTTACAGCCTATCGTGGAAAATGCAGTGACCCATGGGCTTAAAAACGTCAAGAAAAATGGGTGGATCAGGGTGGAGGTGACCTCGGATAATAAGTCTGCCCTGTTTATTACAATTGAAGATAACGGCATTGGTATGGATACCAGAGAACTGAACAGGCTGGATACGAAAATAAAGGAAAAATCAGATAATACAAGAATTGGAATCGGGCTGAACAATATAAATCAGAGAATCAGATTATTCTATGGAGAAGAGTATTACATGAAACTTGAAAGTACACCTGAAAACGGAACAAAAGTAAGGCTGATGCTGCCCCTGATACCTGTGTAACCAGTGTGTTCCTGCATAAGAATTTCAACTGTCAAAAGGAATTAAAACTGCAATTTGACTCCGCTTCCACAACGGATAATGTTGTTCTGGTGTTAAACACAATAGGTCAGGAAATCTTAGGATTTGTGTGCTATAAACGAACTAGGTTCGAATAAGCACACAAATCCTTTCTTTTAGATTGATTAGCTATGAGCCACAATCCTGTGGGGGACATAGGGTTCTTCCATATAAGCGATTTCTTCCGGTGAAAGTCTGACTTCCAGGGATGGTACCGCTGCTTCCAGATGTGAAATCTTTGTGGCGCCGATTATGGGAATTGTAACCGGCTGTTTTTGCATCAGCCAAGCCAGGGCTATCTGAGTACGGGGAACTCCGTGCTTTTCTGCGACTTCTGCCAGTCTTTCCACCACCAGTCTGTCGGCGTCAATGGTAGAATCATACTTATCTCTTTGCACCCGGTCGGTTTCGTAGCGTTTAGTGGTCTCTGACCAGTCTCTGGTCAGTCTTCCGGAAGCCAGGGGGCTATAAGGCGTCAGAGCTATTTTTTCCTCTTTGCATAAGGGTATCATTTCTCTTTCTTCTTCCCTGTAGATAAGGTTTAAATGATTCTGCATGGATACAAAACGTGTCCAGCCGTTTTTCTCTGCTGTATAAAGGGCTTTCTGAAATTGCCAGGCATACATGGAGGAAGCGCCGATATATCTTGCTTTACCTGCCTTTACTATGTCATGCAGTGCAGACATGGTTTCTTCAATAGGAGTATTATAATCCCATCTATGGATGATGTAGAGGTCTACATAATCCGTCCCAAGGCGTTTCAGACTCTTATCGATCTCACTCATAATAGCTTTTCTGGAAAGACCGGCTCCGTTGGGACCTTCCTGCATCTTATTGTATACTTTTGTTGCAATAACGATCTCATCACGGTTTGCATAATCCTTTAAGGCTCGTCCGAGGATTTCTTCGCTTCTGCCTAAAGAATATACATTCGCGGTATCAAAGAAATTAATACCTAAATCCAGGGCTTTTTTAATGACAGGACGGCTTTCCTCGTCTGTTAATGCCCATTTATGGACCCAGCCTTCCGGATCTCCAAAACTCATGCATCCAAGACAAAGACGTGATACCTCTAAACCGGTATTTCCAAGTTTTACATATTCCATATGCTTATCCTCACTTTCCTATTAGTATGGTATAAGTCTACAATATAGAGTTCACTGCATGTCAAGTGTTTTTTTGCAAAATGGTAATAATTTTCAAATAATATTATTGTTTAACGTGTTTTCCTATGCAATTTAACCCTGAGACCTGCAGTAATCCTACATAAATCTGTTTAAATTCTATACAAAAATCCATGTAGATATCCGTATCATTATTAAAATAGTAGTATTTATATTGGTTAAAATTCTACGGTTATGTTAAATATCTATGATTGTTAGTGAATTGTTGAAGAGATATAATAAAACTCAGTAAGAGTGATAAAAACTATGCAATATAACGAAAGGGTACTGGTGTTTATGTCGAAATCAAAAAGGGAACAAGTAAATTTAACAATAAAAAAGAAGAGCAAATGGGGAGTGTTTAGAGATAATTTTGAGCTGTCAATGATGTTGGTGCCCGGCATTATCTTCTTTCTGGTTTTTAGTTATATACCAATGCTTGGAGTAATTATTGCATTTAAGGACTATCGAAACAACTTGGGTATCTTCGGCAGTGAATGGGTAGGACTTCGCAATTTCAAATTCTTCTTTACTTCACAGGATGCATTCAGGATAGCAAGAAATACCGTGGGTTATGGTCTGGTATTCATAATACTTGGTATTGTCTGCTCAGTAGCTATTGCCATACTGCTCTATGAGGTAAAGAACAGACTGTTCCTGAAGTTTTACCAGACTACTATGATATTACCCCATTTCCTGTCCTGGGTCATTGTAGGTTATATTACTTATATCTTACTGGAACCCAATATGGGTATACTGAACCAGATTATCAAGTTCTTTGGTATGGAAGGTATCAACTGGTATCTGGAACCGAAATACTGGGTGGCCATATTACCGGTGGTTCATGTATGGAAAAGCGTGGGACTCAGCTGTATTATGTATTATGCCGCGTTAATGGGAATTGATGAACAGCTTTTTGAAGCAGCTTCCATTGACGGAGCAAGCAAATGGAAACAGATTTGTTATATTACCATCCCATCTCTGGTTCCTCTTATGACAGTGCTTACAATCTTAAATGTTGGCGGCATTATCAAAGGTGATTTTGGTCTCTTTTATAATATACCCCGTAATGTGGGATTATTATATCCTACCACTGATATTATTGATACTTATATTTACCGCGGGTTACAGACCGGTGATGATATCGGAATTACAACAGCAGTAGGCTTGTTCCAATCCTTTGTGGGTTTTGTAATGGTAGTAGCTACCAACAAAATAGTCAAGAAGATATCACCTGAAAATTCATTGTTCTAGAGGAGGCAAACGTGAAAAGCAAGAGAGCGAATTTACCGGTAAATATATTTTTTATTTTATTTTCACTGGGTTTTATAATACCGTTTATATTAATCATTTCATCATCCATAACGGATGAACAGACACTTATAACAGAAGGGTATAAATTGATTCCCCATAAGTTTTCGCTGGAAGCTTATAAGTATGTAATGAAAAGCCCGGGACAGTTGTTAAATTCCTACAAGGTAACAATTTTTTATTCCCTGGTTGCCACAGCTTTAAGTATGGTTGTTATGACCTTAATGGCTTATCCATTATCCAGAGCCAGTTATAAGTACAAAAAGCCTGTAACATTCTTTATTATTTTTACAATGTTGTTTTCTGGAGGATTGATTCCTACTTATATATTAATGACTAAATATCTGCATCTGCAGGATAATATCTGGGTATACATCTTACCAAACCTTGCAAATGCATTTCACATTATCGTAATCAGGTCTTTCTTCCAGGGACTGCCGCCTTCACTAGTTGAGTCTGCCAAGATTGACGGTGCAAGAGAACTGCAGGTGTTTTATAAAATTGTACTGCCTTTGTCAAAACCGGTTATTGCCACAGTTTCATTATTGAATCTACTGGCCAGGTGGAATGACTGGAATACTGCTTTGATTTATATCAGAAGCAAGGAGTTATTTTCCTTACAGTATCTGCTGCAGCAGATATTAAGAGAAGTACAGTTTATTAAAGACATGGCAGAGAGTTCACCGGTAGCAGGAATCAGTATCAATCTGACGCAGCTTCCTTCTGAGACCATAAGATTTGCATTGTGTATTGTTGCAGCCGGACCAATGCTTATCATCTTCCCGTTCTTTCAGAAGTATTTTGCAAAAGGTTTAACAGTAGGTGCGGTAAAAGAGTAGAGGTTTACATATTAAAAGGAGGGTATTTTATGTTAAAAAGAATGAGAGTTTTGGTTGTAATCTGTCTTATGTTTTCCATTATCCTGACAGGTTGCAAGGGCAGCAGCAATACGCCGGATAATAACAATGGAACAAAAGAAACAAATGCAGAGCAGAGTGAACCCACAGGCACAAAAGAGCCGGAAAAAGAAGCAGAGCCGGTAACCTTAAAATGGGTATTCTTAAGTCCTGGCGAGCAGAAAGATGCCCAGGAGGTTTGGAATAAATTCAACGAAGAACTTCAGAAATATCTGCCCGGTACTACCGTTAAGTTTGAGGGTATTACCTCAGCAGATTATGCTGAGAAATGGAAACTGATCAGTGCCTCCCAGGAGAATGTTGATATCGTATGGCATGGCTGGATGGTTCCTTATGTAACGGAAGTAAGAAAGGGTTCCTATATGGAGCTTGACAAACTGATTGAAGAGTATGCACCTGACCTGCTAAAGGAAATTCCTGAGAACATCCTGGATAAATCAAGAGTGGATGGAAAGCTATACAGCATACCAAACATGCAGCAGATGGTTTCTTATGTATCCACTTTACAGTTTCCTATAAAAATTTATGAGAAATACAAAGATCAGATCAACGTGGAACAATTAGCAGAATTATTTGGTTCCCATCAGAAGATGGACCAGGAATTATGGGATGAACTTGAAAAATATATCGTGATGATTAAAGACGGCGGTGATTTACAAAAAGGTGTCTTCGGCTTTGCAGATCACGTGGAAAAAGGCTATGAGTGGATCTTAAACCCTTATAAAATTGATATTTACAGCGATGATTACACACCTGTTAATCTTTACAGAACACCTGAATATGAGACTTTTGTGAAGGAATATTCCGATTGGTACCAGAAAGGTTACATCAGAAAGGATATCTTAACAGCTGATAATGTATCCCAGGAAATTTATGAAGTACGCGGCGGCGGTAACTACCTGGTAGGCCAGGGTTATTATCCTACAGAATCTGAAATTGCAACAAGTGAAGCCGCAGGTTCTACCGCTTATGTAAAGATTCCCTTTGATAATTCACACTATATCCCTTATGCAGCTGCAGCTACCAACATGGCTATTTCCTCTAATTCCAAGAATCCGGAAAGAGCTATGCAGTTAATCGAGTTAATGAACACAGAAAAGGGGAAAGACCTCTATAATTTAATGGTATATGGTATCGAAGGAAAGCACTACAACAAGATCAACGACAAAGAAATCCAGCCCATCGGTTATACCTCACAGCCTACCGCTGACAGCCCTTACGGTCAGTATAACTGGGCTATCGGTAACATCTTTAACGGTTATGAGATCTACATGGAGAACAAACCTCTTACCTTACAGAGTGATTTCATCAGTCAGGTAAATGCTGATGCAGCTCCATCAAAGCTGAAAGGCTTTACACTGGATACCGATCCGATTAAAACAGAACTTGCACAGGTAAATGCAGTAATCGGTGAATATAAGACTACCTTAAACTCCGGTGCGGCACCAGATGCAGATGCTTTATACAAAGATTTTGTCAATAAGCTGATTAAAGCTGGAGATGATGTGGTTACAAAAGAGATTCAGCGTCAGATTGATGAGTGGAGAGCCTCCAAATAATACAGAAAGCAATCCGTAATCAGTAACAAATATTTCTGACAACGTTTATAGCTAATAGTATTCAAATAATTAAAAAGAAAATCAATAGAAAATCTAACAGTTTCAATATTCAACTGCAAATATTAAAATAGCAACCTTCTTCCGTGTATAGATATTCTAAGACATGGAAGAAGGATTGTTAATGAGAGAGTGGTTACTCTGTCCGGTAAGACAGTATAGGTATAATTCACAAGACCGGAGCAGAAGTGGAGGGTATCATGAAAAAAATGCATTTTGATATAACCGTTGCAGGGGGAGGAATTGCAGGAATTTGCGCGGCAGTTACTGCAGCCAGGCAAGGACAAAAGGTATTGCTGGTCAATGACCGTCCGGTTCTTGGCGGAAATGCCTCCAGTGAAATTGGGATCACCATATCAGGAGCCAGCCATCATGGCTTAAATCCTGCCATCTATGCGAAAGAAGGAGGTTTGGTAGAAGAAATCAGACTTCGGATGTCAAAATACGCAATGGGTGGAGGTTATGATAAATACGCCTTACTGGATGCTGTATTATTTGACTTGTGCTATGAAAATACGAATCTTTCTTTACTGCTGAATACTTCTGTGTATTCCTGTGAAGTAGAGAATAAGAAAATAAGCAGTTTATTTGCAAGACATCATATCAGCAATGAAGTATATGATATCGAAAGCAATATCTACATTGATGCTACGGGTAACGGAACCCTTGCATATGAAGCCGGCTGCAGCTTCCGTATGGGCAGAGAAGGCAAGGACCAGCATGGTGAATTCTGGGCACCGGACAATGCAGACAGATATACAATGGGAAATACCTTTTATTTTGAGACCTATGATTGCGGGCATGAAGTTACCTATGTACCACCCGGCTTTGCTCATAAGGTTGATGCTATGGATTTTATCAAAGACATACATAATCCAAAGAAATACCGCAGTATCACTGTAAAGGGTGCTCACTGGTCCTTTGAATACGGCGGACAGGTAGATGTGATTTACCAGAGCGAGGAGATTGATCTGGAGCTTCGCAAGCTGATTTTTGGAATCTGGGATTATATCAAGAACAGCGGTAAGTATCCGGAAGCGAAAAATTACGTCTTAAAAAGAATTTACACAAAATCAGGTGCCAGAGAATCCAGAAGGTTTCTGGGGGACTATATTTTAACAGAAAATGATATTGAAAATAAGATCGGCTTCGAAGATGCAGTTTGCATCGGCGGCTGGCCTATGGATATCCATGCGCCTTTGGGAATCTATGATTCGTTACCTGCTACGAATTTCGTACCGGTAACCGGCATCTATAATATTCCTATGAGATCACTCTATACAAAAGATATTGACAATCTGATGTTAGCCGGCAGAGATATCAGCGCAACTCATATTGCTCTTGGCTCCACCAGAGTAATGGCTACTTGCGGGGCTATGGGGCAGGCAGTTGCCACTGCTGCAAAATTATGTATAGAGAAAGAACTCTCCCCCAGAGAAGTAACGGCTGATTATGGGCGGGAGCTGCAAAAGATACTGGCTGGGGAGGATCAGACCATTATCGGTGTTCCAAATATAAGCCCTGTTATGGCGAATTTTGCGGTAACCGCAACCAGTGAAAAAAGCTATGAAAATGTAAATGGTGTTGATTATATGTTACTTGACAGGGATTACGCCATAGCATGGATGCTGGAGACGGAACAGCTCATAAGCGTGAGCATTAAAATCAGGAACAGTTCAAAGGAAGCAAAGATCTTAACATATAAAATATTGACAGGTGTTCATAAAGAAACCTTTATACCGGAGGTAGTTGTAAAAGAAGAGAGAGTTATCATACCCGAAAATCATGAAGGCTGGCTGGAAATACCCATTAATTCAAGCAGGGGGAAGGATGGCAAGCTCTATCTCAGTTTTATAAAGAACGAGGCTCTTTCTTTGGGGATAGCAGAGGATGGACCAACAGGTGCCATAACTCTTCGAATGTACTCCCAGGATAACACCGAAGAATGCAATCATGACAGTGTCCCTTTGAAAGCAGCTACCGGTTATTGCTTTCTGGATCACCGTTATGAAAAGAACAGAAATATATTATTTAAGGATATGGTCCCGGAGCAAAGGCATTTTGCACCAGCTATGGCTGTATCGCCTTATACACGGCCTTATGGTGTTCCGAATCTGTGGATTGGAGGAGGAGACTTTCCGCATACCCTTACACTGACAGCAAAAGAGCCTGTGAATGCAGATAAACTTGTGCTGACCTTTGACAGCTATCTCGAAAATGACAATACGGATAAGCTGCCGGGCTGTCTGGTAAGAGATTACGAATTAAAGGTTTATTGCAGGAATGGAGTAATAACTAAGAATATAAAGGATAACTGGAAGAGGTATGCAGTGCATGAAATCAATGCTGCAGGCATTGAGAAAATTGAAATTAAGCTTAACAGCAGCTGGGGAGCTGAGGCAGGTATCTACGGGGTGGATTTAATATAGAAGTCGTCAATCGGCGTAGGAACCGCTACGCCTCATTCCTCCGCCTTGCCTCAGCGCAAATATCAGGCGCTGATATTAAGCGAAATTTACGCAAGGCAGTACTAGCTGCAGTAATGAGAATATGAGGTGAAATGAATATGAAATACAGGCAAGTGCATCTGGACTTTCACACCAGTGAAAAGATAGAAGGAATCGGAGAAAAGTTCAGCAAAGCTCAGTTTCAGAAAGCCTTGCAAAAGGGCTGTGTCAACTCCATAACACTGTTTTCGAAATGCCATCACGGCTGGGCATATCATCCTTCAAAGGCCAACGAAATACATCCAAATCTTCACTTTGACCTTTTGGGAGAACAAATAGAAGCGGCACATGAGTTAGGGATAAAGACACCAGTATACCTGTCCGCTGGCTTTGATGAAAAAATTGCCCGCAGGCATCCTGAGTGGATAGTCAGAATGAAAGACGATTCCATGTTGTGGACCAAAAGCTTTCTGGAGCCGGGTTATCATAAATTATGCATCAATACGCCATATCTGGATTATTTGCTGGAGCAGATAAAAGAGGTATGTGAGAATTACGAAGCCGATGGCATCTTCTTAGATATTATCGGAGTCCAGCCCTGCTACTGCAAGCATTGCAGAGAGACTATGGAACAGGAGGGGATGGACCCCTTTAAGGAAGAAGATGTTATGGCTTTGGCAGAAAGAGTCTATGCCAATTATGCAAAAAGGGTAAGAGAGACCATTGACAGTGTGAAACCGGGACTGCCGGTGTTTCACAACGGAGGACACATAAGACGGGGCAGAAGGGATTTGGCTTATATGAACAGTCATCTGGAACTGGAAAGCCTGCCTACCGGCGGCTGGGGATATGATCATTTTCCGCTGTCTGCTGCTTATGCCAGGATTCTCGGTATGGAGTATCTGGGCATGACAGGGAAATTCCATCAGTCCTGGGGAGAATTCGGGGGCTTTAAGCATCCCAATGCCCTCCGTTATGAAGCTTCTCTGTCTGTTGCTAACGGGGCAGGAGTCTCTATCGGAGACCAGCTGCATCCGTCGGGAGAGATGGATATGGCAACTTATTCTTTAATCGGTAAAGCCTATGAGGAATTAAGCCTTAAGGAGCCTTGGCTTTCGGGGGCAGAAAATATTGCGGATATTGGAGTGCTGTCTGCTGAGGCGGTTTTAGAAAAGAGCAGCGGTTTAAATGAGAAAATTACCTTAGCAGAAGCCGCTAAACTGGCAGATATCGGAGCTGCCAGAATTCTTCTGGAGGGACATTATCTGTTCAATGTTATTGATGAAGAAGAGGATTTCAGCAGATATTCTTTAATAGTATTACCAGATATCATTTTACTGGATAAGGAACTAAAGAATAAGCTGGAGCAATATGTAGAACAGGGTGGTAAACTTCTGTCCACTGGCAGCTCAGGATTAGATAGTGGTAAGACCGGTTTTCAATTGGACTTTGGTATTCGTTATCTGGGCGAAAATAAATTCCGCCCGGACTATTTCCGCCCTGTATTCACAATATCGGATCTTGATAATGCAGCCTTTGTTATGTATTCCCAGGGGTATGTTATTGAAAATGTTTCGGGAGAAGAACTTGGCAGCAGGGAGAATCCCTATTTTAACAGAACAGCCACTGGGTTTTGCTCTCACCTTCATTCTCCAAGCAGGAATGAAAAGGCCGGACCCGGAATGGTAAGCGGAAAGGATGGTATCTATATTTCCTGGGAGGTATTCAGGGATTATGCGGCTACAGGAAGTCTTATTTTAAAACGGATGGTTCAATACGCTCTTGACCAGCTGCTCAAAGACAAGGCAACTGTCAGAACTTCTCTCCCTGCACAAGGAATCGTTACCCTGGCAAAGCAAGAGAATCGTTATATAGTTCATCTGCTGTATGGAGTTCCGGTTAAACGCGGAAAGAACACAGAGGTAATAGAAGATATACAGCCTCTTTATGAGCTTGAGGTACAGTTAAACAGCAGGGAAAAGATTAAGCGGATATATCTTGCTCCCGGAGAGTTTGAGCTGGATTATACACAGGAGAAGGGAAACGTAGGATTTAAGGTACCAAAGCTTGAGCTGCATCAGATGATTGTGGCTGAGTATTAAGATAACTGGTCTAAATTGCTTAAGAATACCTGTAAGGAAGGACTTATAAATGAATTACACCGTCTTTGTGAATAATGAAAATATAGAAATCAAAACAACACATATATTTCCCACACCCTATAACGAAGTACAGGTTAGCGAATATACACAATTTACAATGAAGGAACCTGTAGATTTACGGATTCAATCTGAAACGCCTCTTCAAAGCGTTATCATAAGGCCCCTTAGCCTGGGATTGGAGTATAGTTTCAACGAGCATGAGATTTTTCTTCATCTGGAAGAACCTAAAAAGTTCTCTGTTGAGATAAACGGAAGCTTTTATAACAACCTCATTGTCTTTGCGGAAGCCATAAAGTATGAAGACTTTAACAAATATGCGGATAATGTTATTTATTACGAGCCGGGAATCCATACAGTGGATGTCCTGAAATTTGAAAAGGACAATACCATTATCTATCTGGAGGAAGGAGCCTTCCTAAACGGCAAGATGGAATTTAACCAGTGCAGCCACCTTACAATCTGCGGTTACGGTACTATCAGTATGGAAAAATATCCACTTGAAATGAGAAATGTCTATCAACGCTGCATCGATGTCCTCCATTGCAAAGCAGTAAGCATCAGGGATATCACCATCACCGACAGCAATGACTGGAGTCTGAGGATTTTTGGCTGTGATAATGTAACCATTGATAATGTTAAGATTTTTGGCTGCCGTGGTAATTCTGACGGAATAGATATCTGTGGTTCCAGAAATGTATTGGTGCAGAATATTTTTACCAGGGTATGGGATGACTCCTTTGTAGTAAAGGCTTTTAATACCGGTGATGTGGATAATGTAACGTTTAAGGACTCTGTTCTCTGGAATGACTTTGCAAGACCTCTGGAGGTAGGCGTAGAACTCCGGGCTGAAAAAATTCATAACGTCCGTTTTGAGAACATTGATATCATTCATTCTCCTACGGGATATCCCTTAATGGGAATTCATCATGGAGACAGAGCGGAGGTTTCTGATATCTGCTTTGAAAACATTAGAATAGAGAGTGCACCGGGGGCACAGCTTTTCGATATCCGTATCAGAGATTCGGTTTGGAACAGAGACAGGGAAAAGGGAAGTATCAAAGATATTACTTTTAAAGATATTTACTACATAGGAAATCCCGGCATCGACTGGCTCCTATCCAAGTCCAGATTGCAGGGCTTTAACGAGGAGACCCGTATCAGTAATATCACCTTTGATAATATCAATATTCTTGGAAAAGTTGCCACCAATGAAAAGGAATGCGGGCTGTTAACTATGGAGTACGTGGATAATATAATTTTTAAATACCCGGAAGACACTCCTAAAATACAGGCCATTGATTCTAAACTAACGATTACGGAAAATTTTCACTTAACAGGTAAGGGCTGTTATCAGGGAAAATTAAAGGTAGAGCTTAAGAATACAGGAGAGAAACCACAAAAAAACAGCTTCTGGCTGCAGATATCTCCTGCCCATACCGGAGAATATAACAGAGAACCTCAGGCCTTTGTATTGGAGGCCGGAGAGAATATAAGCTATGAGTATCAGGTAGAACTTCCACCGGGTAAGTATGTTCTTGCAGTACAGGCAGAAGATGTGGATGTAAGCTTTGACTGGCAGTTCCTTAATCTTGACTGGATACTTTCTGAAACAGGGAAAGTGGAGGAAACACCTGAGCTTGAGTTTATAAATTATTATAACATCAGAACCAGGGGGCTGAGGGCTTCTACCTGTAAGGGGAAACTGTTACTGCAATCAGATATCTTAAAAGATAGTGACAACAGTCTTGTAATATATACAGCTCTCCCGGTTCCCAAAAGGGAAGAAGAGGTCTTATTCTCCGTAGAAGAAACAGATTTTGGAGTGGTTCCCGCAGTGCTGAACGGCAGGCAGGGATTAGAGCTTGCTCCCCAGCTGCGTTGTCCCCTTGAAATTACGCTGGTATTTAAAAATGAACCAAAGGTAAAGGAAATAAAAAGAATCCAGATACCAGGAGGGGGAGATGGCTTTGCGTCCATTTCTTTTGAAGAGCTTGGGCTGGAAGCAGGTACAAACAACTTCTGGCTGGAAATCGAAGCACAGACCACCCAGGTAGAGAAGTATAGATATCCCTATACCTTATTTCATTCTGTAACACCTCTTACAAGTGCCCATATGTTTGCGAATGTTGTAGTAAAAAATTGATAGCTAATGATATTAATGAGGATTCAGCAGCTAAAAGTTAAGCCACTATATTACTCAAGTAAAAATAAAAGAATTAGAAAGTACGTACGGTTATAAGAGCTGGAGCACACAGAAAGGAGTTTTATATGAAAACAATATTATTCCAGGGAGATTCCATTACAGATGCAAATAGAGACAGAGAAGGAAAAGATAAGAACAGGATTCTGGGAGACGGTTATGTTAATTTCCTGGGAGCCAGCTTAATGTGCGACTATCCGGGAATTCAGATTAAGAATACTGCCATTGCAGGCAACAGAATCTCTGATCTTTACGGCAGATGGATAGAGGATACTCTAAACATTGATTTTGATATGATAAGCATCTTATGCGGAGTAAATGATATCGGATATTCCTTAAGACTGAATATGGGAGCAGATGCAGAGAAATTTGAATTTGTCTTCGACAGGATGCTGCTGGAAGTAAAACAGGCAAAGCCACAGGCAAAGATTGTGCTTTGTGAACCTTTCCTATTAAAACTCGATATAAATGAAGCAGGGAATGCATCAGATATCGTTGAAAACTGGGAGATATGGAATAAGCATATGCTGGAGAGAAGAGCAATCGTAAAAGCTCTATCAGAGAAATACAAGACTATCTTTGTACCCTTTGGCAGTATGTTCGAGGAAGCACTTAAGAAAGCACCGGCGATACACTGGTCACCGGACGGAATCCATCTAACCATGGCCGGTAATGAATTAATGGCCAGAGAATGGTTAAGATGTGTTGAAGGAGAATTGAATGTATCAATTTCATAATGAGAAAAAAGAGATAACTTTTGATAAATACAACACTCCGACACCTTGGATGAACTATTTATCCAACGGTACCTTTCATACTATGATATCTCAGGCAGGCGGCGGTGTAGCCTTTTATAAATCCCCTCAGATATTTCGAATCAACCACTACCGTTTCTTTCATCTGCCTACGGACAGAAGCGGTTTCTACACTTATATAAATGACGGTCAGGAGATCTGGTGCCCCACCAGTGAACCCTGCAAAAATAAGCCCGACTGGTGGCAGTCCACACATGGTATGGGGTATACCAGATTCCAGGCAAGAAAGAATCATCTGGACGTAACCGCTACTTATCTGGTTGGAAAATACGAAAATGCACTGATCTGGAATCTGAGATTAAAAGCTGCTGAGGATAAGAAAATAACAATATATCCCTATGTGGAATTAGGCATGATGGAATTTATGAGAGAACTGCAATGGCAATGCTACAATAAGCACCAGCTATCAGTTTATAACCGGGAAGATATCCTGATATACCATTACGGTGTAGAGGAACAGCCAAAACCGGATGAAACTCCCTTGGTATACTTTGCCAGTGATGCTTTTGTCAGCGGCTTTGATTGCGACAGGGATGAATTCATCGGCAGCTACAGAAGTGAGGAAAATCCCTGCTGTGTAGAAAAGAATGCATGTTCCGGTTCCACCTTATATGGCGGAGATCCCTGTTTTGCCTTACAGCTGGAGGTGGAGCTAAAGGCGGGGGAAGAGAAAGAGATAAATATTTTCCTTGGCACAGCCATGACGGAAGAAGAGGTTAAAAAATCTGTACAAAGGTGCAGAGAGAAGGGGTTTGTAAAAAAATCCATTGAAGCCCTTTCTAAGGACTGGGAAGCCTTCTTTGAGAAATTTAAATGTGAAATTCCTGATAAAGAGGCAGAAACCATGATTAATATATGGAATCCTTATCAGATGGAGAGAAATTTTCAGTTTTCCAGAAATATCAGTTATTATGCAACGGGAACCTTCAGAGGAGTCGGTGTCAGAGATACAGCACAGGATATTCTGGCAATGATCCCTTTTGATCTTAACCGGGCGAAGGAAAAGCTGAATTCTCTCTTCACCCAGCAGTACAAAGATGGGCACTGCAATCATTATTTTTATCCCAATGAAGGCTGGGAGCCGATTAAGCGGATTCACTCCGATAATCATCTTTGGCTGGTTATGGACGTATACCAGATCGTTATGGAGGAAGGAAAACTGGACTATCTGTTAACGGAAGTTCCTTTTTATGACGGCGGGGCAGCTACTGTCTGGGAGCATATCAAAAAGTCCATTGATTTTACCAGACAGAATCTTGGAGAACGGGGTTTTCCGCTTATGCTTTCCTCTGACTGGAACGATATGCTCTATAAAGTATGCAGGCAAGGAAAAGGCGAAAGCATCTGGACCAGTATGCAGTTTGGAACGGTGCTGCAGATGATGGCTCAGCTGTCACAGCTTATGGAGGAAGACGGCAAAGCATATCTGAAAATATACGAAGAACAGAAGCAACTTATAAATTCCACTGCCTGGGATGGTGAGTGGTTCAGACGCTGTATTACCGATGAGGGAACTTTTATAGGTTCAGAAGCGGAAGCCCAGGCTAAAATCTGGCTAAATACCCAGAGCTGGGCAGTAATCAGCGGAATGGGCGATCCCCAAAAACAGCTTCAGGCTATGGACAGTGTAAAAAAACATCTGGATACAGACTACGGAATCAAGAAGATACATCCTTCAATGAAGGATTATCCTACAAAAGAAGACCCCCTTACCCACTACAACAAAGGCTGCGGAGAGAATGGAAGTATTTTTTGCCATGCCAATACCTGGGCTATTATAGCTGAGTGTATGTTAGGAAGAAGTGAACGGGCATATAAATACTATCAGCAGCTCCTGCCTATGGTGGTACAGGATAAGGCCGGTGAATACCGTTATAAAGCAGAACCCTATGTCTATGCCTCTAATATCTTCGGGCCGGAAAGTGATAAATTCGGACTGGCAAATGTTTCCTGGCTAACCGGTACGGCAGCCTGGATGTACCTGGCAGCAACACAGTATATTCTGGGAATTAAAGCAAAGTGGGAAGGTCTTGAAATAGCCCCCTGTATTCCGGAGGAATGGACGGAAGTCAGGATAGACAGGGAGTTCAGAGGCTGTAAATACCACATTACCATTAAGAATAAAGGTAAGAAAGTCTTTTTAGAGCATGTAGAAGGGCGTAAGGAATTCTCAGTTGAGCTATAATTAAAGTTTTAGTGGGCATATCCAAAGTTATCCTGCATGAGTTTGCCGGTAGCAGTTCAGCCTTGTATATAAAGGTTAATATACAGATGGTTTTTGATATTGTTTTGTCATTTTAGTGGAATTTGAACAGGAGCCAGCAACTCCGTATAAGAAAATGAGTGAACAAATCAAAAACCATCGGTTATTTCCACAAACCTGAATGTAAATTAAGCTGAACTGTAAAAATGCAATACACAGCAAAATTCATAAGGTTTACTTGTATTTTTCATTGTGCTATAGTTAAATATATAAGTTGGATTTTGATTTATAAGCACATAATAATCTGTTAATATCAGCAAATTCAACGAGGAGATGAAGTATGTATCAGGTAATCACAGTAGATGACGAACTCGTAATCCGTAGTGGAATAACGAATTTCATCAATTCCGAAATTGAAGACTTTGAGGTATTGCATAGCTTCAGTGATGGAGCAGAAGCTATCGAATTTATAAAAACAAATGATATAGATCTAATTATTTCTGATATCAAGATGAACCGTGTATCAGGAATAGAGCTTGCAAAATACATTTATGAAAATAAACCTTATATTAAAGTAATTTTGCTCAGTGGCTACAGGGAATTCGAGTATGCCAGATCTGCCATACAGTACGGAGTGAAGAATTATATCCTAAAGCCCACTAACTTTGCAGAATTTAAAGAAGTATTATCCCAGACGAAGCTGGAAATGGATCAGGACAGAGCCAAAAAAGACCAGGTGCAGTTTATGGATAAGCTTAAGTTATTCTATTCCAATATATTATCTGGTAAGAGGAAGGAATCGATGGATACCTTACTTTCTGTGTTTGAGGATGTTAAGGAAAATACACCGGCTAATATCGGACAGTATGTTTATGATTTGTATGAGATAATTATAGATAAGCTTAACCTCTACCTTAAGCTTCAGCTCAGTGCAGATAAATTTAATTTAAAGCAATTACTGTCACAGCATAGTGTTCAGGAGCTAAAAGATTCTGCCTTTGATATACTGGAGCGGATTTCAGGAATGTTATTAAATGAAGAAGAAGCCTCCAATGAATTTCTTCTTCAGGATATCAAGGAATATATGAATGAGCATCTCCATGAGGATATTTCCCTGCAGGATGTTGCTGATAAGATGTTCTTTAGCACCGTATATTTCAGCCGTTTCTTTAAAAAGCAGACAGGTGAGACCTTCAGTAATTACCTGCTTCGCATTCGAATGGAGCAGGCAGTTAAGCTGCTGGAGAAAAACCTTAAGGTTACCGAGATCAGTGAAGCCTGCGGATACCATGATCCCAGTTATTTTACCAGGATCTTCAAGGAATACTATAAATACACTCCCAAGGATTATGCCAGAAGGTTCATGAGCTGTAAATAGGAGATCAGGGGGACATAAATTGAAGAAAAAGAACAACACGTGGTCCTATATAAAAAGCTATAAATTCAACAGCATGTTTATCCGTACATTCCTGCTGGTTTTTGTTATGTTCTCCATTCCTTTTTTTCTGCTCAATGATTTATATTACAGAAATGTAGAGCGTATCGCGAAAGACGAGATTATTATGGAAAATAACTCATTGCTCTATGGCGTAAGGGATATTTCTGATACCTTATTAAGCGACTGCGATATGCTCTGCACTTATATTTCCTACAATGACAATGTACAGATGTTTATGGTGAATGATTGGTTTACAGATCTTAACAGCAAATCCATGAAGGAATTTACCCAGTTGGTTAAAGCGATTCCATTGATCTATAAGTACATAGACTCTATCTATGTCTACTCAGAGTATAATAATTCCGTATATATTGGTGAAAGAAAGAGCCCATTAAAAGAGCTTAAGGATATTTCCTGGCTTGAGGAATACAACAAGCTGGAGGATGTTTCAGGACGAACGATATCAAGGCTTAAGAATAATAACTACCCCAAAATAATTTCCATTATTAAACCGATTATCATAGATCATGAGAAAAAGGGTGCGGTTATATTAAACATTAACAGTGAAAAACTCCATAATATCATTACTACAGAAAAATATCAGAATCAAAGTAAAATCTATCTCTACAATGACAGCGGTAATATCATAATGTCCAGCGAGGAAGAGCAGTTTGGTAACGAGATCAAGGATATCTCTTACTTAAAGGACATCGTAGAGAGCGGCAGTGAGACTTCCATAATAAAAAATATTGAGGGAATGGATTCCATTATTTCCATAACACCCTCTGCCAAGTTTGGTTTTACCTATATAAGCATTACCTCTATGTTTCATTACCAAAATAAATTAAATCAATTAAAGTCACAAATAGTGCTGCTTATTATTTTATTAGTTGTTCTAAGCATAGTATTTGCTTATTTTGCTGCAATCAGAAGCTACAAGCCCGTAGCTGAAATTATTACGGTTTTGGAAGAACCTCAGAAGTTTAATGATTACAGTGATCCTGCGAAAGCCAGACTGAATGAACTCAGATATATCATAAGTACCATACTAAAGCAGATTCAGGCAAATGAGATTATGAAGGATGAACTGGAAAGCAAGTTAAAACTGTTGGATCAGTCACAGTTTGCAATGCTGCAGTCCCAGATTAATCCTCATTTTCTCTATAATACGCTGGAAACTATCAATTGGATGGCTTTTGACTTAACAAAAGGAGATAATAATGTATCAAGAGCTGTCAACAGCCTTGCCCAGCTCTTTCGGAATAATGTGTATCTGGGAGATTACATTATTCCCATAAGGCAGGAAATTGATAATACACAGAATTATCTGAATATCCTGGAATTAAGATATGGAGACGTCTTTAAAGTAGAGTGGGAAATAGATGAAAGAATAAAAGAGTATTCCATTATCAAAATCTGCCTTCAGCCAATTATTGAAAATGCTGTATACCATGGTTTAAAACCCAGAGGCAGAGAAGGTTTATTAAAAATCCGAGGTGAAATATCCGTTAATGAAACGATTCATTTTCATGTATGTGATAATGGAATTGGAATGAATCCCTTCCGTTTGGCTGATATTAACCGGAAATTAAACGACAGAGAAAACCAGATGGAGGACCATATCGGTATTTATAATGTGAATCAGAGAATTAAGATTGTTTTCGGTATGGATTATGGAATTAACATAGAATCGGAAGAAAACCATGGAACAGAGGTAGTGATTAAAATTCCAATGGTTAAATTGCATTGATATGAGTTCTTTACCTGTCACAGTTTTAAATTAGAAAGGTGGTTGAGGCCAATGAAAATACTTGGATGGGAGAACAGTGAGGTTACTCTGAATTTAAGAAGGCAGATTGATGACCTCGTACTGGAAGCAATGGATGGAAGTATCCCTCAGCTGCTCTTTTCCGGATATATGGCCTTTGTTGAAAAGGGGAGCAGAAGAGAGTCGGAATCAGCTTATTTCGAGAGAAGAAAGCAATTAGCAGCTTTCTGCCTTTATCTTCAGTATCATCAGAGCACGGAAAGTAATTATAAAAGGGCTTTAACTTATTTTGAAGAACTTCTATGGGCGGTTATCAATGAATTTACCTGGTGCGTGATGGCACACCTACCCCAGGATAAGAATAAGTTTTTGGAAAAACCGGAAACACAGATTGATCTGTTTGCCGCAGAAACCGGAGAGACACTGGCTGAAATTCTAAAGCTTCATAGCAATATCCTGCCGCCTTTTCTTGTAAATACAATTAGGCAGCGGATTACAGAGCGGATATTTGAGCCCTTTCTTGGAAGAAGCTGGTGGTGGGAAACAGTTCAAAGCAATTGGTGTTCCGTCTGCTGCGGTTCTGTTGGTATGGCTGCCTTGCTGCTGACAGAAGGTGAATTACAGAACAAGCTGCTGCATAAGGTTGACAGGGGGCTTGAGAATTACATAAATAGCTTTGGGCCGGATGGCGCCTGTGAGGAAGGCATCGGATATTGGGTTTATGGTTTTGGGTATTATATCTATTATATAGCTCTTCGCAAGGAAATAGATCCAAAATATCGTCAACAGGAAGAGAAAATTAATAAAATAAAGAAAATATCGGAGTTTCCGAGGCTTGTTCAGATGAGCGAGAAGTCCTTTATCCCTTTTTCCGATGTGGCAGCAAAAAGCTTTCTGCCTACAGGATTACTATCCTGTCTGAGACAGGAATATGGCGTGGAAACACCTGCCTGCTCACATATAACACCATTTGATTTTGATAACGGTTACCGGTTTGCCCATATCAGCCGAAATCTCTGGTGGACGGATAAGGAGATATTTACTACAAGGCTTTTGGAGGAAGCAACTTATTTGCCTGACAGGCAGTGGCTGCTGCAAAGATGCAAAGGTATTTTTTTTGGAGTTAAAGGTGGAAATAACAGAGAGCAGCATAATCATAACGATGTAGGCAGTTTTGTACTGGCCATAAATGGTGAGCAGTACCTTGCTGATTTTGGAGCGGGCTGCTATACGGCGGATTACTTCGGGGAGAAACGCTATGAATTTATTCAGACCAGATCCCGCTACCATAATCTGCCTGTAGTAAATGGACTGGAGCAATCAGCAGATACGGGAGAATGCAGGGTTGAGCAGGTATCTGCAAGTACTGCTTTTTCTGAAATTAGCATGGAACTTGGAACCTTGTATGGACTTCCTGAGGTAAAGAGTTTTAAGCGCAGACTTACCTCGGATCTGACAAAGCGCTGTATAGTATTACAGGATACCGTAAGTGCCGCCGAAGAGATTGTGATAGAAGAAGGTTTTGTGAGTTTCCTGGAGCCGAAATTATTAAGAGAAGGAGAGATTATCTTAGAGGGCAGAGAATCTGTCGTAACATTGTCCTATGAAAATACCTTAATGGATTACAGCCTTGAAAAACTGTCTTTTGAAAATCATTTTGGTGAGCAGGTTACAGCTTACCGTATCGGTTTGAAGCAAAAGGTGAAGAAAAGAGAGACTGGTATAAGCCTGTTGTTTCGTTTTTAAGGAGAGTTTCTGGTATCACAATTGAGAGTATAGTTAGGGTATATAAAAGATTTTTTTAGTTCTTGCTCTAGATTTGAGTATTATATTCAAGCTTTTTTATCCTTGTATCCCCTAGAACAAAAACGAAAACTCAGCTTATATGGATATAAACAGTAAGAAGGATACCATGCTTAATAATATCAGCATGGATATCCTTCTTACTATATTTTATATTGAAACAGCTGTTGTAGGAACTGTCTTCATTGCTCGCATGGCATTTAGTACAGCTATGAGTGTCACGCCAACATCACCGAAAACGGCTTCCCACATGGTGGCGATACCAAAGGTAGCCAGAACAAGAAATAACAGCTTTACACCCATGGCAAACAGGATGTTCTGCCATACAATTACTCGTGTTTTCCTTGCAACCTTGATAGCAGAAACTATTTTTGAGGGCTCATCTGTCATTAGAACAACATCTGCTGCTTCGATGGCAGCATCTGAACCCAAAGCTCCCATGGCAATTCCAATATCGGCTCTTGCCAGTACAGGTGCATCATTAATACCATCACCAACGAAGACCAGCTTCCCTTTTGTTTTTCTCTGCTTATCTAATTTTTCCAGCTGTTCGACTTTCTCATGAGGCAGGAGTTCAGAGTATACAGTGTCAAGACCGATTTCTTTTGCTATGGTTTCTCCGGCAATTTTATTGTCACCGGTTAACATGGCAGTATAATTAACTCCTAAGTCTTTTAATTGTTTTATGGTTTTTTTACTGTCAGATTTGATTTCATCGGAAATAACTATGTAACCTGCATAAGTACCATCCACTGCCAGATAAACGATGCTGCCCGGTTCTTCAACCGGCTTCCAGTCAATCTGCTGAGTATCCATTAATTTCCCGTTACCGGCAAGCACTGTTCTGCCATCAATCTTAACGCGTATTCCGTGTCCGGGTATTTCTGCCTGTTCTGTAAGCCGCTGATTATCAAGTGGCTGGTTATACGCCTTTCTTATGGATATAGCGATCGGGTGGCTGGAGAAGCTTTCTGCATGAGCCCCAAAGGCGAGCAGGTCAGACTCTGTCCAACCATTAATACCAACACATTTGGTCACTTTAAAGGTACCTTTTGTTAACGTCCCGGTCTTATCAAATACCATAGTATCTATGTTACTCAGGGCTTCAAGATAGTTACTGCCCTTTATTAAGATACCGTTTTTCGATGCTCCACCGATACCTCCAAAGAAACTTAAGGGTATGGAAATAACAAGAGCACAAGGACAGGATACTACCAGGAAAGCAAGAGCCCTGTAAAGCCACTCTTTAAATTCGGCGTTTGGAAGAATAAGCGGGGGAATAATGGCAAGAGCTAAAGCTGCAAAGGTAACGGCAGGGGTATAATACCTTGCAAACTTTGTGATAAAATTCTCAGTAGGTGCTTTCTTGCTGCTGGCATTCTGTACCAGGTCAAGGATTTTTGAAATGGTGGATTCTCCGAATTCTTTCGATACTTCAATGGTTAATACTCCATTTTTATTAATGGAACCGGATAATACCTCGTCACCGGCTTCTACATCCCTGGGAAGGGATTCGCCTGTAAGGGCGGAGGTATCCAAAGCAGAAGAACCTTCTGTAATCCGTCCATCCAGAGGAATCTTCTCTCCCGGCCTGACTATAATCATATCACCAATACCAACCTCCTCCGGTGAGACCTTTCGGATTTCATCACCAACTTTTAAATTGGCGTAATCAGGGCGGATATCCATAAGTGCAGAAATGGATTTGCGGGAGCGGTTGACTGCAAGACGCTGAAAAGCTTCGCCGACCTGATAGAATAACATAACAGCAACAACCTCCGGATAGTTACCAATAGCAAATGCCCCTATGGTAGCTACGCTCATTAAAAAGTTTTCATCGAAAACCTGGCCTTTTAATATATTCTTTCCTGCTCTAAGAACTACTTCACCGCCGATTAAAAGATAACTTAAGAGAAAAATGGTCATCTCAGCAGGTGCTGGTAAGTCCGTTAATAAACCAACAGTAAAAAGCAGTCCACCTGTAAACATACTTAAGCGGTAAGCCCATTTTTTAATTGATTGGGTACCTTTCTCCGCTGGTTTCTTGTCCGTGTAGGAAATCTGGATAACAGGTTCAATTTCCACGGCAATCTGTGATGCCTGACGAATAATAGCCGGAAGCTTCTTTCTGTCTGTGGCTTCTATCGTCAGCCGCTGGGAAACAAAGTCAAGAGCTGCTGTTTTTACACCTTCTATTTTGCTAACCTGAGTCTCAATCTTTTGTGCACAGTCAGCACAACATAATCCCAGTAAATATAAAGTCTTAATGCCTGGTTGGGAGACTTCTTTTTCAACCATTACAATTGCAGAATCGTGACTTTTAATAATTGTATCTGTCTGTACCAACAGGCTTTTTGATTGAGATTCATCTGTAATTTCCATGGTTAGTGTCTTTGATACAAAATCAAGTGCAGCCTCCGTCACACCATCCAGTTTTTTTACTTCCCTTTCGATTTTCGCTGCACAGTTACCACAGCAGAGTCCCTCCAGGACGAATTCCTTTCTTATTGCTCCTTCCATGTTTCTATCGTTCCTTCCTTTGATATTATTTAGTAAATATTATTTTTCATATTTTAATTTAAATGGTTGTTAGATTATGTAAGTAGCTCCAGGTTGTTTGGTTGAATGATTGAACCAGTGTTCAACTATATAGGTATAATTCATTATTATTAAAGTGTAAATAATGAATTGATAATATGGTGAAATATAGTTTTGCATAAAGGACAAGGATGCTGTTAATAAAGGTGATGGGGGTTATTCACTTACATGTATCATGGCTTGATCAAAGATTGTTTTAACATGATCATCTGCCAGGGAATAATAAACGACCTTTCCTTCTTTACGGTAATTTACCAGTTTAACCTGTTTGAGTAATCTTAGCTGATGGGAGATAGAGGACTTTGTCATGCCTAACAGTACTGCAATATCGCAGACGCACATTTCCGCGCGGAATAAAGCACAGAGAATCTTTACACGTGTTAAATCTCCGAATATTTTAAACAAATCAGCCAGCTCCATTAAGTTATTTTCCTCAGGCATATGCTCTCTAACATCATTTACCACAGATTCATGTATTATATTACAGTCACATCTATCAATATCTGCTGTATATCTGCTCATGGAATGACCTCCTTGTAAAAGTAGTTGAGATAATATTAAAGTATTATTATAGTAATTTACCAGAATTATGTCAATGTAAACCTAACTTGAGTTTCCGTAGTTTTATTCACAGAGCCTTTGTTTCACAGCCATTGTAATAAACAACTTAATAAATTTGCTAAAAATATAAGGAATCTCCTTCTTTTTTGATGTAAACTTAAATCACCACAAAATAACCTACTAAACAAAAAAGAGGAGAATTCCATATGGCTAATTTTATATCAAATACCTACACTTTGAAACGAGAAATTTTATCTTTTTCAAACAAAATATCGCCGGTGTTATCACTGCTTATTTCTTTATTGGGCGGCATCTTCGAAAAGAATTGTCTGTCATTCCCTATTCCATCTTAGGGTATTTGAGCAGTGCTATTTTCTTAGGGATGTATACACTTAGCCGGCAGGTATCTTTTACTGCCTATCCTCTTTCCACTTGGAAATCCTTTCTCGGAATAGCCTTAATTGCTACGATTTTGGGACAAGTAGTTTTTAACTGACTTCTCAAATGGCTGAGCACCTCCGCCATATCAATGAAATAATTTCGTTCCTTACGTCACATTATAAATGAAAAACTGGAGGTATTTATCATGGAAAAAATTAATGTTAAAGAAAAACTGAACCTTTTTAATGAATATTGGAATCCCAAGATTATAGGTGAACTCAACGAATCTTACGTAAAATTAGTGAAACTGAAAGGTGATTTTATATGGCATTCTCACGAAAACGAGGATGAAATGTTCTATGTACTAAAAGGCTTACTGACCATTAAGTTTATAGATAATGATGTCCACCTGAACGAAGGTGAATTTATCGTAATTCCCAGAGGAATCGAACACATGCCTGTTGCTGAGGAAGAAGTTCACGTAATGCTCATTGAATCAAAAACCGCATTAAATACAGGTAATGTTGTAAATGAAAGAACCGTAGAAGACTTAAAGAAAATCTAAACGGCATTATGCTTGGTACTGGCATTATAGAACGAATCTCATTCGAATTAGCATCATTGATACTAGTATCATGGATCAGCATTATGGCACAGTATCCAAAACGCTAGTATCATTGGCCTAGTACCATGACACGGTATCTTGCAATAAGACCGATCGGTTTTCATATTGCTTTACAAAAAGGGCCCCGTATAAAAAAGGATTCTCCATAATCATACATCTCTTTCTGTACGTGACCCAATGAGTTTGGTGCTTACCATTTACTGGTGTGAATCTGGCTCATTTAAAAGAACCATATGAATATGATCCTCCCACTTACCGTTTATATTTAAATATTTGCGAGAAAGTCCTTCGTTATAAAATCCTGCTTTTTCAGCAACTCTTAACGATCGTATGTTTTTCGGCATAATATTTGCCTCAATCCGGTGAAGTCCGAAATCCTGAAACATAATTTCAGTTCCCTTTTTAAGAGCTTCTGTCATATATCCCTGGTTTATTTCCTGTCCATCTAGCTTATAGCCAAGAAAGCAGGACAAGAATGCCCCTCTCATAATATTCGTAAAGCCAAGGCAGCCAATAATTTTTTCTTCGTTTCCTTTTTTAAATATCCAAAGTCTGAAGGAATCATTGTTTTCCATATCATTGCATAGCAGCTTTTTCTGATATTCGCTGGTATAGAATCCCTCTTCCCTCACCGGCTCCCATTCTGCTAAAAAGGATCGATTTCTGATACAATAATCTGCTACCATCTCTGCAAACGAGTCATTGGACGGCTTTAATAAGAGATGTTCGGTTTCGTAAACTGCTTTCATTTGATTCCTCCATTTATTCAAATTTATTAAAGAATCGAAAGAGAAACATTATATAATCTTTCCTCATGCATGTCAACAAAATAAATACTTGAGTTTCCGTAGTTTTATCCACAGAGCCTTTGTTTCACAGCCATTGTAATAAACAACTTAATAAATTTGCTAAAAATATAAGGAATCTCCTTCTTTTTTGATGTAAAATTAAATCACCACAAAATAACCTACTAAACAAAAAAGAGGAGAATTCCAAATGGCTAATTTTACATCAAATACCTTTACTTTGAAACGAGAAATTTTATCTTTTTCAAACAATATATCCCGTAAACTTTCTAAACCGGATAGAAGTTTACTGCGGACATGACTAGTTTATGGTAACTCAAGAAACCTAAGATAGTCAGTTTAAAGCAAAATAAAATATCTTGCAGTTTTTTGTTTATAGTTATTGTAATCCGATCCAAAAGCGGTAATTAGATATTTCTCTTCTTCAAGAATCTGTAAATGCAGAATTATTATACAGCACAGGAAGAAGATTAGTTGAAATATATTAAAGAATAATAAGGTGAAGCCTAAATAAAATAAATCAAATCCAAGAAAAGCAGGATTGCGGCTGAATCTGTAAATACCGTGTGTAATCAGGGTAGTTTTTGCCAAGGGGTCTACACCAGCCCGCCAATTATTTTGCATTGTGACCATAGCTGTTATGAAAATGAATATACCAGCAAATCCAATTGCTGCACCAATACAACGAATCATTGCAGATGGAATAAGAAGAGGGAGATAGTCATAGGCAGCAATACTTATTATCTGAATCAATGCCATTGAGTAAGTAGTTATTTTTAAAAGAATTTCGATATTTCTGGTACGTCTGGGTTTGGAACCACGTCCCAATCTGTCGGTTTTAATCCCCTGACGTCTTTGTAGTAGTATCATTTTAATAAAATAACTGGAGTAGAACATAAGAAAAATTATCATACCTAAGAGTTTGAATAGATTCATATGCTGGTATCCTTTCTTGATACAGAATTTCATAATAATAGACATTATAATAGTTGTTTATATGTTCAATTGATATTATAAAAGAAATTGTTTAGGTAGTCAATCAGAATTTTCGATAGGCTTTTCTGCTGTATTCTTCTGGAGTACATCCATACAATTTTTTAAATTGTCTTGTGAAATGGCTTACATTAGCAAAGCCGCACAAATCAGCAACTTGCTGAACCAGAAGAACCTCATTGGATAGCAGGACGGTTGCTTTTTCCCTACGGGCTTTTAAAAGGCCGGCTTTAGGTGGGTTTATTATAAGCGGAAAAAATGTCAAAAAGATAGCATTATTATGTAATTATTTATGGGATTTTTTGAAATATAATTTAGTAATTATTTTGCGAGATTCATAAGTTTTTTCGAATCAATACGTGCTAAGAGTTTGATTTGAAAGAAAGGTTCAAATATTTCGCCTATAAGTTGTTTGCTAAGGAATATTAATTAACGGAAAAAATATCAAGAAAATCGGAAGATTATATCTATTAATCTCCGACGTTCATGATATGATGAAGAAATACAATACAAAGTATCCGATAGACCCATTTACTGGCAGGCTTATACGGAACTACAAAAACTACAGCTATAATTAATATCTAAATTGGGAGTAAACAATATGCAGGCATATTTATTTGTACATTTCAAGGAAAAGAGAACACCGGACGGAGAGCAGGTATACTTCGGGGTCAGTAAGGACGGCTTTCACTGGGAGGAAGTGAATGATGGCAATCCGGTTTTATGGAGTTACTACGGAGACAAGGGCGTAAGGGATTTTACCATTATCAGAACCAAAACAGGTAAATTCGTTATTATGGCCACTGACTTAAGCTTATCCTACGGAATGCTGAACCAATATAATAATTCCTGGGCAGAAATCGGCAGAAACGGAAGCAAAAGTCTGGTACTTTGGGAGTCAGAAGATCTCATACACTGGTCAGAGCAGAGAATGGTTAAATTGGGTGATGAAGATTTCGGATGCATTTGGGCACCGGATATTATATATGATAAGAAGAATGACGATTATATCGTACATTGGTCATCTCCTCACAGCTCTAATAATTACGGTGAAAAGGGAATCTATTATTCGCGGACAAAGGACTTTGTTAATTTCACAAAAGCACAATTGCTGTATCAGAAAGAAGACAGCGGAGTCATTGATTCAGCCATGTATGAAGAAGATAATAAGTATTATCTGTTCTTAAAGAGCGAGAGGAATCCGGAAAAGATTATCCTGATGGTATCTGACAATGTAACCGGTCCTTTTGAAAGAATCGAAGAGTTTGATAAGAGTATGGAAGCAGTTGAGGCAGGTTTGTATGAAGCACCTACAGCAGTAAAGCTGGGGGACGGAAGATGGAGTCTATTCCTTGATTTTTATGGTTGTTCCGCGGAAGAACAGGGATATGTTCCCTTCCTTGCGGATAAATTATCAACAGGCAAATTTGTTCGTTCAGATCAATCTTTTCAGTTCCCTTATGGATATAAACATGGAACTATTCTGACGATTACTACGGAAGAATACGAGAGATTAAAGGCCTTTAAAAAGAAACCTTCAGAATATTAAATTACAAGAGAAAGTGTTAAGAGGTTGTAAGTTGTTCGTAGTTGTATTAACAGGTAATTAAATACCTTTAAGCGTAAAACACTGAACTGACCACCAAAAGTTAGACTTAAAAATCTAACGTTTGGGAGGTCAGTTTTTTTATTTGAAAACATGATTAATATTTTTTAAACACGATTGAGGAAGTTGCAGCCGCTGCACACACACAGGAAAATCAAAAAATATATTAAAAAGAGCAATATTTGAATATAAAAGAGCAATATATGGTTAGTAATAGTGTATTATTATACTATTATAATAGTCAAAAGAGATGATTGCATTGCTTAAATACACAAGTTTCTAATATTAATAATTGTAATGAACTGGTGAGGAGATGGTATGAAAATATTGAAATGATAGCTTTATTGAGATAAATTATAATTAATAAGTTTAACCTGAATTATTCATGATAATTCATGAAGCGGTGCTTAGCACCGCATAGTTACTGCATTTTCATCTTCTTATTGCTTTCACTTAAAAAGTGAACTCAAAATAGTAGTAAAAGAGTTCCACCTTTGTTAGAATGAAGTCACCACAACAAACATTTTCACAAAGGAGAAACCCTCATGTCTAGTT